>Ga0208826_1000026_pt1 | contig 192677 bp, 159 predicted proteins | sample AD_UKC115_MetaG_FD_184451 | JGI IMG/M metagenome (GOLD analysis project Ga0208826, IMG submission 184451) | Active sludge microbial communities of municipal wastewater-treating anaerobic digesters from Hong Kong - AD_UKC115_MetaG (SPAdes)... | ecosystem: Engineered > Bioreactor > Anaerobic >...
GCCCGCCCCGCTGGAGCATGCTTATTACATATACGATGGCGACGGGAACCTGGTGAAGAGCATCGTCAATGAAACCATGACGTATTTTGTGGGGAAGTACTATCAGAAACTGGTCGTAGGGACAGAAATTACATTTAAAAAGACCTATATGGCGGGCAGCAAACAGATCGCCATGCGCACCATTGAGGGAAGCACCAATACCCTGAACTGGCTTTTGACCGACCACCTGGGTTCGACTTCTGTTTCAGCAAACGAGGACGGAAGCTGGAAATCGACCATCAAGTACACCGCCTTTGGTGAAACCAGGGATTCAAGTGGGGTTACCCCAACAAAATACCGCTATACCGGGCAGTTGCTGGAAGCGGAAGTGGGGCTGTATTACTATGTTGCCCGTTGGTATGACCCTGCAATAATGCATTTCACCCAGGCGGATACGGTTGTGCAGGGTTTCAGTTTTGCACTTTCGTATAACCGATATTCTTACGTGTTGTACAATCCAATCAATGCCAATGATCCATCGGGACATGTTGTATGTGATGAAGAGGGTTACTGTTCATTATCAACAGGTGATAAGCTTCCAAACAGTAGAAATAATATTAAAAATAAACCATACCTCCGTGAACCAGGACCAGCTTATTATCAAACAAAAACACAGGTAACTTGGGGAATTACATTGTCCGGAAATAATTGGGGGAAAAATGCTAAAGTTATGTATGAGGCCTTAAAAAACATGAGTGAAACTGAAGGAATTGACTTTCTATTATCAAATGCAAAGGGAACAATAATGACTTTTTCATATGATCCAGAAAAATATGGGGGCAAAGCTAATTATTCAGGTGTGCATTTTCATTCTTTTAGTTACCTTCCGTATCAATTGATTTATCATGAAATTGCACATATGCTTGATGATCGTTCAAATGGATATTTTACTAACAGTTTATCGAAGAAAGAAGTTTTAAGCTCAAATGGCAATTTTGTCATGGGTGGTTCTGCCAATAAATATCATCGAAATTCAAATGGCTATCTTCTACAAAAAGTTGCAGATCCTTATTCTGGAAAAGTTGATGCTGAAATGCATCCTGCTCGTGGTGAAGCAAATTGGGCAGCTGAAGGCAATACGCCTAAGGAGGAATGGGCAGATCTCGTGGCAAATTATGTTTCTGGAAATTTCTCTGGTGATGAATATGGTAACACAAGAAATGATTGGATGGTTTCTGTTTTAGCTACCTATGATAGAGATGTAAATGCAGTTAATTATTATCGATAATTAGTAATGTAGGTTTTATCAAATGAAGAATTAACCAAAAAGAGACCATATGAAAAATCTAAATTCTCTGTTCATATTATGTTTATTGAGCATATTTGTATCCAGTTGTATACCAACAACTTATACAGCTTCTACCCAAAACCTAGATGAATTACCTTATACAGTTGAGCCTAAAAAAATTTCTAGCCATACCCCATTACCTCTTGTTTCTACCACAACAAGCTCTGCTACAGCTACATTGACTCCTTTACCCACATTAACCACACAAGAAGCAGAACAAATCATAGCAAAGATGATGAATGATAACGGGAACTGTAAAGAACCTTGTTTTTGGGGTATTACATTGGAAAGAACAGACATCTGGGATACAGTGCGATGGTTGGATTCTTTAACGAGATCTTTTGGATATAAAGGAATAGCTAAAAATACAAAAGGCTCAAAAATTAACTACAACACAAGTTTTACTCTCAAAAAGGATTTAGATATTTTGATTAATTTATGGGTAGAGGATGCAAGAATTTCGAGTATTGAAACGCGATTCTTCGGCTTATCATCACCAAATATTGAGAACAAAGATTGGCAGGCATTTCGACCAGAAGAAATCATGAAAAAATTTGGTGAGCCTGATCAAATAACATATGATTTAGCAACTGGCGCTGAAGGATATGGTTTTTATACTATTGCGTTGATATACCCACAGTTTATTATTGATTATCAAAGTAATCTGTACCAATGGCATAAAAGTTCCTGCATTTGTCCATTCGCAGAGAAAAACATTGATTCCTTTAATTATTTGCTGGGCGTTGAAGGTGTAAATATGAAACAATATGGAAGAAATATCGAAGATATTACGAAATATTCTAAACATGAAATATCTTTATTGATGAAAACACATTTTCAAGAGTTTTGCTTTGATATTGACTATAAGGCATATTATGAAGAGTATCCAGACGCTTTACCACCTGGATTTCCTGCAACATGTGGAGAGTGAGGCATAATGACTAGGTAACAATAGTAGTTTTGCTCAGAATTATAAATGAAAGTTTCATAGAATCAAAAATAACTTTACTTCGCGGTTAATTACAAATAACTCTATGAATAGAAACACATCAGCGGTGCACACCATTGAGGGCAGCACCAACACACTGAACTGGCTTTTGGCCGACCACCATGGCAGCACCAGCACCACAGCAAACGAAGATGGAAGCTGGAACTCGACCATAAAATATACCGCCTTTGGTGAAACCAGGGATTCAAGTGGGGTTACCCCCACAAAATACCGCTACACGGGGCAGTTACTGGAAGCGGAAGTAGGGCTGTATTATTATGTTGCCCGTTGGTACGACCCGGTTACAATGCATTTCACGCAGGCGGATTTAGTAGTACCAAATGTAATTAATGCAAAAGCATGGGATAAATACTCCTATACGCTAAACAACCCAATTCTATTTTGTGATCCAACCGGATTTTCTCCATGCATTGATGGGGTATTTTGTGTGCCTACTACATCGAGACCAAGCAAAACAGTATATGAAAGCTTATCCAGACCGGGTTATTACTTAAGTAAAGAATATTATCAGAAAGTAATTTACCGAGATTTTTCAATGGTTCTTGTTGATTCCAATGAGTGGAATACAAACCAGGCTCAGGTCATTTACCGATCGCTTTATGAAATGAAAGAAGGTCTGAATGCTAAAACCGAAGGTCGCGGAAGAGAATGGATTGATAAGAATTTGAAGGATACTCGAATAGAAATTGGTGGAATTGGATTAAAAGATAGATGTTTTGTCCTGGGATCAACAATACATTTAGCAAAGGATTTCGATACAGCCCTTTGGAGATCTATTGACTATAGAGTTGAAACGTTGATAATTCATGAAGTTGGTCATGTATGGGACAATAGGAGTTCAGGAAAAGTACTGGGAGGTAGTTTATTTGGAGGTGGCTTCGGAGACGCTTTGATGAACGTCGTTGGAGGTAGTTCAACTGGGATTCTTGGTCTACGATGGATAAATGAGTCTCTATCAATTCCTACATATGAAAATAAATTTAAAAATGGTAATAATTACGAATATGGCAATAATTCACCTGCCGATTATTTTGCGCATACGTTTGCAGCAGCTATAGCATCCCCAAATAATCCGAATACTCCCAAGTTAGCGGAAATGTACATGAATATATTGATTGATCTAACCAGGTAGCATATGAAAAGACACCATACTTATAATTTTTTCAATTTCATGTTTCTTTTAATAATAACCTTAATTGTATCTTGTACCGTTAGTAATCATTCTGCTGTTCTGGATGATTTCTCATGTGAAGCACCTTGTTGGAGAGGAATCTCCCCTGGCATGAGTGAGCAAGACGCAACTTTATATATTAATCAAATGACTGATATAAAAAGGGATTCAATAGAGTCAAGAAATACTCTAGAATCTTATTGGAATAGAGCAATTGGTTGGACTTTTATAAATTCAATCGAATATTACGGAGGTATATATTTTCACGATGACCGATCAATATTTATGACGTTTATTTATAAAAAGAATATACCTTTAATGAATGTTATTAATAAATTTGGAGAACCGAAAATAATTGTCATTGAGAAGGGAATTTTAGATGGGGTAATGTTAGAAGCATACTTTATCTATCCAGAAGATGGAATATGTCTTGTGCATAGTCCCCAATTTTTACTAGGAAATCCAAATAAATATTTAATAACGCAACTTACCACAGTGAAAGAAATTGATTATTATGATCCTCAATTGTCATTAGAAAATATTAGAATTCAATGTTTGTCCGAATTTGACTCAAATCTCATCCAAATATGGAAAGGATACGGAACCTATTCGGTAACTTGCTTGAACAATGATAGCCGGTTATGTAACTGGTAAAAATGGAAGGGACGGAGATAACCTGCAAGAAGACGTCTATGGCGGGCAGCAAACAGATCGCCATGCGCACCATTGAGGGAAGTACCAATACCCTGAACTGGCTATTGACCGATCACCTTGGATCAACTTCTGTTTCAGCAAACGAAGATGGAAGCTGGAACTCGACCATAAAATATACCGCCTTTGGATGCCCTTGCGCTGCGCGCAGGGTGCTTCGCAAAACTCGCGAGACGAGCGGAGTTACCCCCACAAAGTATAGATATACCGGGCAGTTACTGGAAGCGGAGGTAGGACTTTATTATTACGTTGCCCGTTGGTACGACCCTGCGATAATGCATTTTGTTCAAGCCGATAAATTTATACCAAATGCCAACAGTTCGAAAAGTTATGATAGATATACATATGGGTTGAATAATCCATTGATTTACAATGATCCCACTGGGAACGATCCCTGGTACATCGAGGGTTGGGATGACATATATAAACAAGAACAAGATGGTAACACCTGTGCAGTAGTATCAATAGCAGTATCGCTTAGCATTTTATTGAGATATCCGTATAAACAAGAAAATATTCAGAGAGTATTTCCACATACCAATAATTTTTATTGGACAATCATTTCACATGATCCCGAATCGAGCAATCCCTATAAAATGGAAGTGAACCGTGAAAATTTGGCTATCGGTGTTGTACCGGATGAGCAGGCGATAGGTATCAATACTATGTTTCCTGGAACCATTAAGGCGACCAGCACAAAAGGAACGAGGGATGATCTACTAAATAATTTAAAAAATGGGAAACCTACAATGATAACAATTGCACTGCCCATAAATCAAGGTGTCGGTCATGTACTTGTTGTGATTGGATATGATGAATCAACCGAAGAATTCTGGTTTTTCAATCCAGCATCAGGAAAAATTGAAGATGAAAAAACTATACTTGATACATATAATTGTGATCGAGGATACAAATCATTTGATGAACTATGGGGATCATCCAACGGTGTAATTGAAAGTAATTCCATGGTAACAGTAGAAAAGGTATCATCCCGTCCATTTAATAAGTGGGGGTGGTTCATACCATCTGATGAATTTCAGGTAGAGGATACAATAATGCGAAAATTCCAGCAAACTATTTTCTTGTTGTTTGGCATTTTCTCTCTTGTATTAACAGTCGGTTGCATTGGTTTTAGTTCAGCGTCCTATCCAGAAGCTATACCGGATTCGGATATTCTTTTCCAGATTGAACATCATGGTCCCTATGTTCTTGGTATTATCCAAGCCGATGCGACAAATTTTCAGGCGCTAGATATTCCCAATAACTTTGTCAGGGTAACCTGGTCATCTTCGGGGGAATATCCTTTATGGCCTCTCCAATCCACAAGGGATGCCACCTTATGCTGATATTGGATATCCAGCATATTGGGATATAAAAAACAACAATTTTCAAGCCTGTTTCTCATCAACGCAGTATGATGAACAGAATAAGGTATACAAATACGTATCATTACCACATTACGAGCAGATCGAGGAATATGTAAATGAAAAATATCCTCATGCTGTAATTTTATATACATTTGAAGAGATCATTATTTTTGATGTTGATTCTTGCCAAACCATCCAATATCTTGTAGATAATTCAAAGACTCCTGAACATCAATTTATCAGTGGTTTTTCATTCTATTCTGAAAGAAATGAACTTTTATATGGACAAGTAAATGAATCGAATGATCAAAGATCTTATCAACTATTCAAGTTGAATTTAAATACTGGCGAAAGTATTGAAGTAGCTGAGGGGATTAACCCTGCCTGGTCACCTGATGGCACGGAGTTCGCTTATCTTGGAATGGATGGTATCTACATATCATCAATAGGAGAAAAAGAACCCATCCATTTATACAATACAATCTTTTTTAACCCCTGGTCTAGTAGTAGTTCCTGGAATGGTACACCCCAACCACGTTGGTCACCAGATGGAGAATGGATTGTTTTTCACCAGTGTGTTACTGGTGATTCGTGCTCTGAAGATGAAGCTGCTATATATAAAATTCGTGTGTCCGATGGACAGTTGGAAAAGATATTTACAGGAGGTATGTTTCCCATTTGGAACCCGTAGTGAGAAAGAATGATGGCGAGGAGCTAGCAGAAATTTCGTGCGAAGCGTATGAAGCCGGTTGTGGTACCCATGATGGAGCGAATGCGATGCAAGTGTTTTATCTAGTAAGGTCAAGAGGTTTTAACGTATTTATCGGTGCGGTCAAAGAACGACTGCATCTACGACTGGTATGAAACCCGATTTTCACAACAGTTGAACTCTTTCCTTGACAGTTAAACCGCCTTACCGTATAATCCCAGAACCTTAACAACCAGGGGCCTGTAGCGCAGTTGGGAGCGCGCCTCAATCGCACTGAGGAGGCCAGGGGTTCGAATCCCCTCAGGTCCACTAAAGGCTGACCTGAGTTGGAAGTTAGGTAAACAGGGGCCCATAGCGCAGTTGGGAGCGCGTCTCAATGGCATTGAGAAGGTCGCGAGTTCGAATCTCGCTGGGTCCACCAAAAAATGAGTCACCACGGATTATGAAATATCAAAACGGGTGACTCTCATATTTTAGAAGCCTGGTTGGGAGTAGTAGACCATCCGTCAGAGAGCTGAGTAGTGGTGAGAAACAGCAGTGGCAGCGGACCACAAAGGTTGAACTCGCCCATAATGTAGCAGGCAGCACGAATGTGCAGGGTTTCGCCCGATATAGCGAACCAGAGCGGTTCAGGAGACTGAACAAGCAGGGTGGTACCACGGAGTAAAAAAATCCTTCGCCCCTGGTTTGGGTGAAGATTTTTGTTTAAGGAGAGAGAATGACAACAAAAAAGGAAGTACCATTTTATAACCCGGGTGAGATAGAAGCCAAGTGGCAGGCGCGTTGGGATAAAGATGAGATCTATCATTCTGATGTTGATCCAGACCGCCCCAAGTATTATGCACTGACGATGCTCCCATACCCATCTGGTGATCTGCACATTGGTCACTGGTATGCCATGACACCACCGGATGCGCATGCTAGATACCTTCGAATGCAGGGATACAATGTTATGTATCCCATCGGGTTTGACGCCTTTGGGCTTCCTGCTGAAAATGCTGCAATCAAGCGAAACATTCATCCCCGTGAATGGACATACAAGAATATCGAGCGCATGCGGAAGCAGTTGCGTAGCATGGGTGCTATGTTCGATTGGCGTCGCGAAATGATCTCGTCAGATCCGGAATATTACAAATGGACGCAGTGGTTTTTCATCAAGTTGTATGAGAACGACCTGGCATACCATAAATATTCACCGGTAGATTGGTGCCCCACCTGCAATACAACCCTGGCTCGTGAACAGGTGTGGGGAGAGGATCGCCATTGCGAACGCTGCGGTACCCCAGTGATCAAGAAGAATCTGGACCAGTGGTTCTTCCGCATCACAAAGTATGCGGATGAATTGCTCAAATTTGACTCCATTGACTGGCCGGAGCGTGTGCGTACGTTGCAAACCAATTGGATCGGACGTTCTGAAGGCGCTTCAGTAACTTTTACCACCGAGCAGGGTGATAAACTCGAAGTTTTCACCACCCGCCCGGATACTTTGTGGGGTGTGACCTTTATGGTGTTGGCTCCGGAACATCCATTGGTTGCAAAGTTGACTACTCCGGAGCAAAAAGCAGCCGTGGAAGCTTACATTCAACAAGCTACCCGCCAGACCGATGTGCAGCGTGAATCTACTGATAAAGAGAAAACCGGTGTCTTTACGGGTTCGTTTGCCATCAATCCCGTGAATGATGAACGTATTCCCATCTGGATTGCTGATTACGTATTAATGACGTACGGAACGGGTGCCATCATGGCGGTACCAGCCCATGACCAGCGCGACTTTGAATTTGCCCGCAAGTTTGGCCTGGATATTCGCGTAGTGATCCAGCCCGAAGGTACTGATATTAAAGCAGATGAAATGACTGCTGCGGTACCTGCATCCGGCAAGATGGTGAATTCTGGTTCATTGACTGGAACACCCGGTGAAAAGGCTTTTGATGCAGCGATCGAGTACATTGAGACACGAAAGCGGGGACACAAATCGGTCAATTATCGCCTACGCGATTGGTTGATCTCGCGCCAACGATATTGGGGTGCGCCTATTCCCATAGTGCGATGCGAGCATTGCGGAGTGCAGCCAGTACCTGAAGATCAGTTACCAGTATTGTTGCCAGATGATGTTGAATGGAAACCTACTGGTGAAAGCCCGTTGAAATTGCATCCGACCTGGCGTTTAACAACCTGCCCCCAATGTGGCGGTAAAGCAGAACGCGAAACCGATACGATGGATACTTTCATGTGTTCGTCATGGTATCATCTGCGTTATCTCAGCCCGTGGTATAACGATGGTCCATTTGATCCCACTGAGTATGATTATTGGATGCCCGTAGATAACTATACTGGTGGAATAGAGCATGCCACGATGCACCTGATTTACACGCGCTTCTTCCATAAAGCACTGCGCGATATGGGAATTACGAAGGGTGATGAACCCATGCTGCAATTACGTAATCAGGGAATTGTATTAGGCAGCGACAGTGAGAAAATGTCAAAGAGTCATGGTAATGTAGTGGCACCGGATGACCTGGTGAATGTATATGGGGCGGATACAGTACGCGCTTACCTGATGTTTTTTGCCCGATGGGATCTGGGAGCTCCCTGGAGTAACAGTGGCATTGATGGAACTCATCGCTGGTTGAGAAGAGTATGGTCAACGATTCTCGAGGAAACAGAGGGTGGAACTGCCAGCAATGAAGTGATTCGTAATTTGAATCGAAAAACACACCAGACACTGCGGTCTGTCAGCCATGACTTTGAAAATTTTGAATTCAACACCATCATTTCATCTTTAATGGAATTATTAAATGAAATGACAAAGGCAAAAGCACAAGGAGCCTGGGGCACAGTGGCATGGGAAGAAACCGTCAATATTTATCTACGCATGCTGGCACCGATTGCACCACATATCAGTGAAGAGCTGTGGGAGTTAACGGGAAATCGTTACTCTGTGCATTTGCAGGCATGGCCAGTTGTTGATGAAGAAGCAGCTGCTGAAGAGCAGATCACTCTGGTGGTACAGATCAACGGAAAGCTGCGTGACCGTATCGAGGTACCGGTAGATATCACTGATGAAGATGCAAAAAGCAAGGCATTAAGTAGCGAAAATGTCATCAAGTTCCTTGAAGGGAAGACGCCACGACAGGTCATTTATGTCAAAGGGCGCCTGGTAAATATCGTTGTTTAAGAAATTGAAGTAGAAGACCAAGTTAATGAAGAAGCCGCCAGAACAGGCGGCTTTATTTTTAGCTCCTTTAATTCATTCTGCCATCACAGCCATGTTACCCAGCACTCCCCATGAGTTGAGGAAAACCTCATTGGGAACTTCGTAAAAACGCCCGTTATTCATGTAGCGGATAGAATCCTGGTCATAACCGGTTAGAATGACAACATGCTCATACGCGGCGACGATTGTCACATTGCCCTGTTTATCCACGTATTCAGCGGGCACTCCACCAACCATGTTGCCGATCACCCAGGCGATGATGGGTTTGGATTGGGCGAGTTTCTCACGTACCTGATCGAGAGTGAACCCTTTACCGCTAATCGCAGGTAATCCATATTCTCTGAGAAGAGCAGCCACTGGATCAGCGTGAACTCCATAGGCATAAGGTGGAACCTGTCCCCAGGGACCAGTCACCAAGCCAACGAATCCCAGATCTGGGTTATCCGAAATGGGTAATGCTGCTTGAAAATTGTATTCGTAGATAAAAACGCCAAAATAGTTCGCCCAATCTACGGCAGCGCTGGCTTCGCATCCCAATGCAAAGTACTGACCCGTGCCGGTGATATCCATAATGTAAAAAGATTCTGGAATGGGAACTATGGTTGCGGTTGGAGGAATTTCGGTTGGGGTAGGTATTTCTGGTGTAGTAGTAGCTGTTGGAGGAATGGAGGTCGATGTTGGTGTGATTTCTGTTGGCGCTGGAGTACTCGAAGAAATATAAACCTGTTCTTTTGCCTGCAGAGATGGTTCCACCAGGATGAACAGGATGATAAATCCGATGAGGATCATGGTTGATAGAATAATGATCCAACGAATATTTTGAGATTGTGACATTGATTTCATTCCTTTTCCTGTTGGGCTTATGATACCTTATCTTAGGTAAGAATATGGTATTTTTCCGAGTTGACTTGAGCTCCGCTTTCAGGCAAAATTAATCCATGTCTTCACCAAAGAACCTTAATCACCTGGTCCTGTGGGCAAAACCTGATTTCGCCGGTACGGTTATTACCAGTCTTATCGTCGGAGGTTGTATCATCACGCAGGCATATCTCTTCAGCCTGGTCATTAACAGGGTGCACCTGGAAAATGCAAAACTGGGAGATGTGATGTCGATTTTATGGCTTATGGCTGGAATCCTTGCAGCCAGGGCAATTTTTACATGGTTGAGTGATAGTTTTGCGGGCAGAACTTCATTTGAGATTAAAGTGAAATTACGTGATGTGCTCCTTAGAAGCATCATCAAGCAAACTGAAAAAAACGATCGTGATGGAAATACTGGTAATCTGAGCAATATCGTTATGGAAGGGGTGGATGCACTGGATGCTTATTTCAGTCAGTATCTTCCTCAACTGGTTATTGCAGTGATGCTGCCCATGGCTATTTTATTTGTCGTATTCCCGCTGGATTGGCTCTCGGGGCTTATTTTTCTACTGACCGCGCCTTTGATCCCGATCTTTATGATCTTGATTGGAAAAACGGGAGAAGCTATGACCAAACGGCAGTGGAATCTTCTCTCTCGTTTGAGCAGTCATTTTTTGGATACGATCCAGGGTTTGGAAGAATTAAAGCGATTGAACCAGAGCCTGAAAAGGGCAGAAGAGATCCGTCAAACCAGTTACGCCTATGCCAAAGCAACCACAAATGTGCTGCGAGTGACATTTCTTTCTGCGCTGGTGTTAGAGATGGTGGGAACGATCAGTACTGCCCTGGTGGCTGTACAGATCGGGCTGCGTTTACTGAATGGAGGGATCTCTTTTCAGCAGGCATTCTTTATTCTTGTGATTGCACCAGAATTCTACTTTCCTTTGCGTCAGTTGGGTGTGAGATTCCATGCCGGCATGACTGGAAGAACAGCTGCAGTACAGATCTTTTCTATGTTATTGAAGGAAGATGATAAGAAGACGATTGATCAAGTTGCTTCTCTTCCTGAAATTAGCGAACCTGAAATTATTTTTCAGAAGGTCAGTTATCGTTACCCTGACCGAGAAATTGACGCGCTGAGCCTGGTAAGTATTGTCGTTGCTCCCAGGACAATAACTGCTCTGGTTGGAAAAAGCGGGAGTGGCAAAACCACTCTGAGTAAACTTCTCCTCAATTTCCTGTTACCAGATGAGGGTGACATTCTCATCAATGGCATCTCTTTGTCGCAAATCCCCAATAAATTGTGGCGTAAACAGATCTCCTGGGTACCTCAACAACCAACTCTGTTTGCTGGAACACTTCGCGAAAATATCAACCCTGCGGGATGGGTTGTTAAAGAAGAAAGGTTGTGGGAAGCTATCCGCAGAGCAGACCTCGATGATCTTGTCAAAGAACTTCCATCAGGATTGGATACCCATGTTACGGAAGCTGGAATGAACTTCTCCAGCGGACAGATCCAAAGAATAGCACTTGCAAGAGCTTTTTTCCGGGATACACCCATCCTGGTGATGGATGAACCAACATCGCATCTCGATCCTGATCTTGAATATTCTCTTAACAAAGCGATTCGCGATCTGGTAAAGAATCGAACAGTTCTTGTCATTGCGCACAGGTTTTCGACGATCCTGAATGCCGATCAAGCAGTTGTTTTAGATGCCGGGCGGGTGGTCGAATCGGGAAAACCAGGAGACCTTTTAAAAATTAACGGGGAGTTATCCAGCTTTTATCGTTATGTTCAATCAAAATTTCACCCAGATAAGGCAATTGGAGGATTGCAATGAAGTCTTTCCTCAAGTTGCTTGAAATGGTGAAAAGTTATGCGGGCTGGGTGGCTTTATCGGTTCTGTTGGGGTGTGCGACTACGATCAGCAGCATAGGATTGTTAGGATCATCTTCTTACCTGATCACTATGGCGGCATTGCAGCCATCTATTGCGGTTCTGCAGGTCGCCATTGTAGGAGTGAGGTTCTTTGGCATTGCACGCGGAGTTTTTCGATATTTAGAGCGTCTTGCCAGCCATGATGTGACCTTCAGATTGCTGGCAGACCTGCGGGTGATGTTTTACCAGGGGTTGGAGCGCATTATTCCTGTAAGAAACCAGGATTTTCAAAGCGGTGATTTGCAATCTAGAGCAACAGCGGATATTGATGTGCTGCAAAATTTCTATGCCCGAGTAATTGCACCACCATTAACAGCAGTGATCATCTCACTTGTTATAGGTTGGTTTACAGGAACGTACACACCAGTTGTTGGCGCAATCATTGGCGGGGGATTGTTGGTCAGTGGTACAGGTATCAGTTTGCTGGCATATCATGTCAGCAAAAAAGCTCAGTCTGGTCTTCAAGAAGCACGGGGGCTTCTCAATGCACAGGTTGTTTCGCTAATCCAGGGCAGTCAGGAATTAGTGAGCCTGCAGGCTGAGGAAAGATTTCTCAACCTTTCCAATGAACACAATAAAGCATATTGTATGAGACAGCTTCGTTTTAACCAGATTAGTGCGATGGTAAATGGATTGAATATTTTTACAATGAATCTACTTCTGTGGCTGGTATTGTTGGTTGGCATTCCGCTGGTAACCGGGCAGGAGATTACCTCGATAGAGCTGGCAGTTCTTTCCATGATAGCTTTGGCAAGTTACGAAGTGATTACTCCCCTGGGGCAGGCAGCCCTAAATCTGGAGAATAGCCTGAAAGCTGCCAAAAGGTTTTTCCAGATTGCGAATGCAGAACCAGAGGTTGTGGCAGGTAAAGAACCGCATGTAATGCCAATGAAGCCTGACTTGCGACTTAAACACATCAGCTTTACCTATTACGATGAAGCTATCTTGACCGATTTTTCGCTGGAGATTCCATTCAAGAAAAGAATTGCCATCGTTGGACCGAGCGGAGCAGGGAAATCAACCTTGTTGAGAATTCTTGAAAGGTTTTATGAGGTTAATCAGGGAGACTATTTGATCAATGAGTTCTCTGCAAAAGAGTATTCGCCTTCTGATGTCAGAGAAGTTATGGCATTTCTGGATACAAAACCCTATATTTTCCAAAAAACCATCCGTGAAAATTTGAAACTGGCAAATATGGAAGCCAGTGACCAGGAAATTTATCATGCGCTGGAACAAGTGGATCTTGTTTCCTGGCTAAACCAGCAAAAAGGGGATTTGGATAGTCTGATGGGAGAACAAGGAAAGCAAATGAGCGGGGGAGAACTACAACGTTTTGGTTTGACAAGGTGCATCTTACGTAATAGTACCATCTGGCTGCTCGATGAACCTACCGCGAATCTGGATGCAGCTCTGGAACATCAAATAATATCCTTGATAGAAAAAGTGACATGGGGAAAAACTGTTGTCTGGATTACCCATCACATCACCGGATTTGATTTCATGGATGAGATTATTTTTATTGAAAAGGGAAAAATCGTTGAGATGGGAAAGGAAAAAGACTTGCTTGCAAGGCAGGGGAAATATGCCGCTTGGGTCAAGCGGCAGGCAACGCGAGATTGGGAAATGGAAATCCTAGACTGACTTGAGTCCCAGGGTCTCTGCAGTAAGGGCACCTACCCTTAAAATACGCGGTTCGAACGTGGTGCAATCTACAACAGTGGATGGGATTCCGCCGGGAGTCTTTCCGCCATCGAGGATCAAATCGATCTTGCCATAAAGCTGAGAAATTACTTCCTCTGCTGTAGTGGGATTTTCTCCTCCAGAGATATTTGCGGATGTAGTTGCTAAGGGACCCATCAAGCGAAGCAAATCTTTGGCAAAAGGATGATCTGGCATACGGATGCCGATCGTGGGGAAGGGGCTTAAGTTTTGTGGCAGGTCAGGATGAATGGGAAAAATCAGTGTAAGGGCACCAGGCCAGAAACGTTGTGCAAGTGAAGCTGCCAGAGGTGGAACAGAGACCGTCAATTGCTGCAGATCAGCAAGATCACTAATCAAAACGGCGATTGCTTTACTTTGCGAACGTTTTTTTACCTCATAGAGCCGATCAATAGCCTTGCTATTTTGCACCAGGCAGCCAAGTCCGTATACAGTGTCAGTAGGAAATGCGACAAGACCACCTGAAAGAAGAATTGTTTTGGAAATTTCAAGAGTTTTTGGGTCACAGGTGGAGAGGATTTGAGTATTCATTTATTGCTCAATTCGAAGCACACGTGGTTTACTGGCAAGGTCATTGAGAATGGAAATATTTGCGTTAGGGAAGATAAGACCCGCATCAGCAAGAACGGGTTCTTTCAGGGTTTCTTCAATTTCACAAAGAAGTAAACCTGGAGTATTCAACCGCTCAACGGATTGCTCTAACAGTTTATGGATCATTGTCATACCATCCCAACCACCATCAAGTGCCAGACGTGGCTCCCACTGGGATACAAGTAAGTTTACAAAGGTTGGAGTTGGAATATACGGCGGATTGGCACAGATCAGATCGAATTGACGATGAGTAGCAGTAAGAAGATTAGATTGGATCAGATCGATGCGGTCAGATAGACCATGTTGCTCGATGTTTTTTCTGGCAATATGTAGAGCTGGTTGAGATAAATCCACTGCCAACCAATGAACAGGTGGATGGTTTATTGCGATGCTGATCGCAATACAGCCAGTGCCAGTACCTACATCCAGAGCATAGGTGGCAGTCTGATGTGACTTCAACCACCGGAGAGATTCTTCAACGATCAATTCAGTTTCGGGCCGAGGAATTAAAACCGCTTCACTTACCTGAAATGGTAATCCGTAGAATTCCCAGGAACCAAGAAGATAGGGGAGAGGATATCCAGCTTCCAGAAAGATAAGTTGCTCATCCAGTTTTTGCATGGCTTCATCATCGATTTCGGTTTCGGAGTGGGCAAACAACCAGGATTTATCTTTATTTAATACATTTGCGAGTAGCACTTCAACATCAAGAGCTGCTGTAGCACTTGTTTTACTGATTTTCTGTCGTGCATGAGAAAGCCATGCGCGAATGCTAATCATCGTTTTCGCCCAGGCCAGTAGCTGCCAGCCTGCCAGCTTCATCTTGAACAGCCAATTCTTCAATGAATTCGTCAATATTACCATTCATGACAGAAGGCAAATTGAATGACGAATAGTTGATTCGGTGATCGGTCACCCTAGACTGTGGGTAGTTATAGGTGCGAATTTTTTCTGATCGTTCTCCTGTACCAACCTGAGACCGACGGGTTGCATCCTCTTCCTGTCGGCGCTTTTCTTCTTCGATTTCGTATAGGCGAGCACGGAGAATGCTCATAGCACGCAGCTTATTTTGCAACTGAGAACGTTCATCCTGACAAGCGACTACCATGCCTGTTGGAATATGTGTGATGCGAACAGCGGTCGAGTTCTTTTGTACATTTTGCCCGCCTGCACCGGCAGAACGATACACATCAATCTTGATGTCTGATTCTGGTATTTCGATATCCACATCTTCTACTTCTGCCAGCACAGCAACTGTAACAGTTGAGGTATGAATTCGCCCTTGCGCTTCAGTAACAGGTACACGTTGAACGCGATGGACACCTGATTCATATTTTAATTGTGAATATGCGCTTTTCCCTTTGATCATGAATATGATCTCTTTAAAACCACCAATGCCGATCTCATTTTGAGAAAGAACTTCTACTTTCCATCGACGTTTTTCAGAAAATAATGAATACATGCGAAAAAGATCTGCTGCAAACAAGGCAGCTTCATCACCACCTGTACCTGCCCGAATTTCCATGATCACATTTTTGTCATCCCGCTTATCTCTGGGTAACAACAAGTTCTTTAACTTTTTTTCTAATTCATCCACCTGTGGACGAAGCATTTCAAGATCCGCCCGAGCAAGTTCGCGCATATCTTCATCATCGCCATTAAGTAATGTCTCTGCCTGCTCTATCTGCTCTAATACATTTCGATATTCTTTTGCCGCCGTAGCAACAGGCAATAACTCAGCTCGTTCACGAGCAAGTTCTGCAACCAATTGGTAATCTGCAGCGTTTTTTTCTAGCTCGGCATTAATTTCATCTAATCGGTTTTCGATTGCTACCGTTTTTTCTAGCATAAAACCATCCATTCTATCATTCAATATCAACAAGCAAACAATTATACCAGAGGCTAAAAACCTCTGGTGAGAAAAAATGAATCACCTTCGCTGTATTATTCGTAAAGCGAAGGTGATTCAAACACATTCCGTTATCTAGATAGATCGTTTATTCAGTGCTGCAAGAATCTTGTCAGGTGTAACAGGGAGGTCTTTAAACTCAAACCCAACCGCATTGGAAATCGCATTAACGATTGCTGGTACAACAGGCACCAGGGAACACTCGCCAATACTCTTCGCCCCAAATGGACCGCCATATTCAAGCTCTTCGATAAAACCAATATGGAGTTTCTCTGGCATTTGACCTGCATGGATCATTGGATAAGATTTAAAAGAAGTATTTCTCACTCTTCCCTTATCATCCAAAACAATACCTTCACAAAGAGCCCAACCCATTCCCATTTGAACAGCTCCTTCGATCTGTCCTTCAACACCTAAAGGGTTAAGAACACGCCCAACATCATGCACGGCAGAATACTCCAATACTTTTACCTCACCGGTTTCTGTATCAACCTGCACCTTGGCAAAATGAGAACCATAAGAATGAGCTAAAGCAAATGATTTATGAGTAACGGCAATACATAAATCTTCAGTGTATTTTGTGCGTGAAAGCATCGCAACCTGACCCAGGGTGACGCTGCCCTTTGAAGAATGGACTGCATTGTCATGGAAGGACAAGTCGGATTCATCGACCCCTAACAACTCTGCTGCCAATGGCTGAAGCTTACTTCGAAGCGCTTTGGCGGCAGTCAGGGCGGCATGACAACCTAAAAATGCACCGCGACTGGCATAATCACCCATTTGATAGAGTGTAGTATCGGTGTCAGCCTGTACAAATTCGATACGATCAAGGGAAACTCCCAATTCTTCAGAGATCATCTGGCTTTGCGTTGTGATGGCTAAATTACCCATCTCATGAGAACTGGTAAACAGCACTACTGTGCCATCATCATTCATTTTGATAATCAATCCCTGAGTATCTGTACGAAAACCATAAGTACCGTTCCCGTGTACTCCTACAGCAAGGCCAACTCCAATACGGTAACGCCCGGTAGATGACTTCTGCTCCTCAACGGAATTTTCATATCCGATCAGGCTTGCAGCTTTCTCCAAACATTCCAGGGGATGTGGGTTTCCATGTGAAACACCGTTACGTGCGTCCACGCCATCTATGCTGGTAAGATTCTTGCGTTGCAAGTCGATCATATCAATGCCCAACTTTTTAGCTATCTTGTTCATTTGACATTGTTGGGCAAAAAACAATTGAGGGGATCCGTAGCCACGCATCGCACCAGCAATGGGTGTATTAGTGATGACAGGCAGTCCTGTGTATCTCAAGTTTTTCGTCTTATGAATCTTAAAAAATTTTCCGCATTGAGCCCAGACAACTGTGCTGCTGCCACTGGCGTAAGCACCTGCATTGCAGATCATTTTAACTTCTTCAGCAGTAATCGTGCCATCTCGTTTTACACCCGTTTTTAAATCAATGATCATTGAATGGCGGGTCCGTGTTGAGCAAATGTCATCATGCCGATTCAACTGAAGTTTTACTGGTCTTCCTGTTTTCATAGCCAACAGAGAAGTGATATGTTCAAGGATCACATCAACTTTACCACCAAAACCACCCCCTATACCCGGCACAATGACACGTACTTTACTCATGGGTAAATTGAAGATTTTCGCAAGGTTGTATCGAATAGCAAACGAATCCTGCGAAGCTGCATAGACGGTGAGTTTACCCATGCTGTCATAGTTTGCAATACAGGCACGGGTTTCTATTGCACCATGATGAATGGGAGGCAGTGTGTAACGGTCTTCAAAAATTTCGTCAGCTTCGGCAAATCCAGCTTCAACATTACCGGCTTCCTGAAAAACTTTCACTATAAGGTTACCTTTTTCAAGATCTCCAGTATGGTGAATTACATACGCATCATCAGCCAACCCTTTTTCAGGGTCAAAATTAGCAGGAAGCTCTTTGTATTCAACTTCGATTAATCTGACAGCCTTTTCAGCAGATATTTCATCTTCTGCAGCCACTGCAGCGACGATATCACCTACATAACGCACAGTATCATCAAATAACCGTTCAGTCTGATATTCTTCAATTGTTTCACCGCAACTATTGAAGTAAAGCCGGGGAGCGTCCTTATAACATACAACAGCTTTTACACCTGGAACTGCCCATGCTTTTTCTGTCTTGATATTTTTAATCTTGGCATGAGGTACGGGACTTGTCAAAATCTTTCCATAAAGCATGCGCGGAAATTTTAGATCAGCGACGTACTTGAATTGTCCGGTTGCTTTTAGGTTTCCATCGCGGACTGGAACCCGTTTTCCAACCATCCCGTTATGGGGTTCGTCTATCCTGCTATCTTTACCAATAACATAAGTTTGACCATTGGATATCAAGGTTTCAGTTTTGTGATCAATTTCGTTCATTATTACGCCACCTCAATTACGCTGATTGCTGTATCTTTTCTGAAGCTAAAATAATTGCATCAATGATCTTCACATAACCGGTACAACGGCATAGATTATTCGAAAGGGCAACTCTAACCTCATCACGAGAGGGAGTTGGGTTCTTATCTAAAAATGCTTTCGCTGTCATTATCATTCCTGGAGTGCAATACCCACATTGGATTGCACCAATTTCGACAAAAGCTTGTTGGATGGGGTGAAGGGTTATCCCATCAGATAGTCCCTCGATTGTGAGGATCTTCTTCCCGACCGCTTTCCAGGCATGAATTGTGCAAGAGTTGACAGCTTCACCATCGATAATAACCTTACATGCACCGCAGTCACCCGTGCTGCAACCACACTTTGCTCCAGTCAGGTCAAGAGTATCGCGTAATACGTCTAGCAATGTGGTTTGTTTTTCAACTGCTATTGTAAAATCACATCCATTTACATTCAAAACTATGCTTTCCACGTCGTATACCTTTCTTAATGAGTTATTCATTCAGGTTTGTTAAAAATTTTCAAGCAATAGAAAACGGGAAATAATTAGAGAAATAAAGAGTCTTTTAAAATGGATTTTTGCAGATACAAGTAATGATTGCTTTAACTGCAAAGTAATACTATTTTAGCAAAGAATCTAAAATACTACATTTGGTTAGTTGTAATTGCAAACCTCCTTGTCAATGATACTCTGAAAATTGATTGTATTTCTACAAGAAAAATGTTGGGATTTTGCATCAAGAATTTACTCTCCTCATCGTAAAAATGTGGAGAGTAAACAAGAAACCCATTTTGCGTAAATGAGGTATAGCCCCCAAAATTATCCATCAATTGTTTTATTGCTTAAATTACCATCCAGAGCAATAGCCAGGATATTGCGTTATGATGGGGGTCGAATACCCTGCTGCAGTGTTGATATAGAGATCTTCACCAGCGGTAATTACGGAATTATTCTTGATGAACGATTTGTAGATGATCAGTTTTGCCGTAGAGTATGTTCCCAGGTAATCAAACCAGATGCCATGATACCCATTTCCTGTAACACTTGAGCAATTGATCTTGATCACAGAGGTAGGAGAGGTGACATAAAGGTTCATACCGCTTCGTGCAGCGGTTGGGTCAAGAACACCATTTCCAATCGCTGTAGCGCTGGATATGGTGATATCTTTACGGGCAAAGACGTGGAGTCCATAATCCCGATTATTGTCAAACCGGTTTGCGCCAAGGGTCGAAAGGATAAAAATGTTTGAAAGTGAAGTATTCCATGCGCCAGAAGAATCTTTGGTGTTCTGCAGATAGACACCATCAACCCGAAGGTTGACGTTTGGAGTGGCATCAGCAGTACGATTACCATTTGCGAGGATGCCATTGATTGTGATATTTCCAGTGGAATACACTCGCAACCCGGTAGTGAAATTATCGATGAACTGGCTACGGTATACCAGAACAGTTTTCGAACCAGTAGTACTGGAAGAGTTGGAAAGATAGACAGCTGCAGCAGAATTGAAAAAGGTCTGAGTGAAGTCTTCATCGTTCAATGCGATGCCATTGTGGTTGGCAGTTAATCTATCAGCATAAATATGACCTTTGCCTACAATGTATATACCCATTTGTGAGTTGCCATTTGTTTGAATATTTCGGAGGGTCACCTGGTTTGTATTGGATGCATTCACATAGTAGATACCAAAAATCCCATTTTCATCTGCAATTATGTTGGTAAGTGTCAGAGAACCGGTGGTTTGAATATTTAACCCTGTTGCCAGGTTGTTATTGCTAAAGCGATTTGCTTTATAGTTCCCGGTGATAGATATTCCTGCAGATATTTCTGAAGGGCTATTGATGTTGGAGAGGTAAACTCCATAAGGATCGGAAACAGCGTTACTTGTGTTGTTTTCTGCAGTAATATTCACCACTCGTATGATTCCATTTGAGAAACCCCATAAACCCACGCCATAGTTGTCATTGAAACGACTGTTAAGGATTGTAATTCCCTTTGTACCAGTAAAATCAAGCAGATTGATAAGGTAAGCTCCTGTACCCTTCTTTCCACTTTCGAAAAGGGTGGCACTGTTTGGATATGTATCTGCTTCATAAAGTTGACCGGTTTGAAGATCAGTACTTCCTGCGGTCACATTGGTAAGGCTAATATTGCCTAGAGTTTGTACCCATAACCCCGCCAGCCGATTCGATTCAAAACAAGAATTGGTTATAGTGACATTGTTCAGGGCGGAATCGCTATTGATGAGATAAGCACCCACTTTACCATTGCCTGAAGCGCTTATCCCCTGAATGATCAAAGGCCCATATGTTGAGGTGAATAACCCAACACCTGAAGGGTTGGTTGTTGTAGTGTCAATTGTGTTGATGTTGGTATTATGGTTGAACTGGCTGGCATAGTAACTGCTTAAGATTGTGATCCCAGCAGTACAGTTTATGCAATTGTTAAGGAGGTAGGCTCCGCTCATCACACCAGCTAATGCTGGATCGGCATTCAGGGTGGGGTTATAAGCATTCCCATTTGCAAGAATTGAGTTAATGAAGATCTTTCCAATTGCGTTAACAATCAGCCCAGTACCGGAATTTTGATTGAACTGACCACGAATGATCGAGACAGCAAGCGAGCCACCACTTAAATAAGCTCCATTTGTGTTATCAGTACCATTGTTATTCGATGCGCTTACATCGGTAAGAGTAATGGCTCCTGATGATTGAATAATTAACCCAGTATCTCCATTGTGGTCAAAGAATGAATTGCTCACTCTGACATTACCTGTTCCAATAATGCCATTTGGTAAATTCATTCCTCTGGCGCCATTGTAAGCTGCGGTGACTTCGTTAATCGTGATCGCTCCACCTGAGTTAATTTCCAGAGCATCTCCAGCATTATAAAGGAAGAGATTTTCGCCGAGAGTATTTAATACATGAACACCCACGTATGTTCCTGGAACATTGCTCAGACGTACTGCAAGATTACCCTGGTTTCCTATAGCTGTAAGGTTGTTTACTATAATTTCACCATACGAGGTTGCCGATAAACCGAATAGCGTGTTGTTATTGAATATGGATTGGTTGATCCTTATCCCCACGGATGTAGATTCTGACGAAAGGTTGTTAATATCAGCTCCCCAGGCGTTTGAGCTTGCTGTCACTTTGGTTAAGGTGATCTTACCATTTGTCCTGATGAGTAATCCCAGGGTCGATGCGGTATCATTGTAGCTTATATTTGCACCAGTGATGGTCACTGAACCATTACCTGTTGTATTATTGATGATGACCCCGCCTTTGGAATTGTTATTGGGATCATCATTACCTGTTGAAACGAACAAATTTGCATTTCCTAGAGCGATGATCCCACTTAAGGATATAGCTCCACGAGAAAGAATATGCAGCCCTGTATCACCATTCTCAATAAAAGTATTATCACCAGAAGTAGCTGCCAGTGATACATTCTTGACTAGTGAGTTATCGTTATCAAGGTATGCGCCATAAGCTGAGTTTTTACTCGCCCCAATGCGGTTTAAAGAAATCGTTCCATGTGAGTGTATGTATAGACCGCTTCCAAGATTCCCATTGAAATCACTATTCATGATCGCAATATTGTTCGTGCTTTCTGAATTATCAAGATGTAATCCATCACCAACCGCCTGGTTATTACTTGCTACAACATTCTCTACCTTTACAAATCCTTTGGTCAATATCATTAGCCCTGTACCACCATTTAAGTTGAATTGACCATCAGATATCAAGACGGAAGAAGTACCGGTATTATTGGTCAGTATTACACCACCAGTACCATTACTGTTTGCTGTCAGACTTCGAATTGTGATCCCTGCATTTGTGGCAACCACTAAACCATTTGTTGTTGAATTTCCTGTGGCGCTATTAACACCTGCAGTATTCAATATCTGCACAGCCCCTGAACCAGCAAGATTATTCAAGGTAATTCCATTACCTCCTAGATTCCCATCAGCAGTAATATTGTTTAATATAATTGTGTTTTTCGAAGTAACCGTTAACCCTGAGATAGTATTGCTTGAGAATGAAGACGAAGTAATGGTTACAGTGCCATTCGCTGTATCATTCTTAATATCAGCTCCAATGTTATTCAAGGTTGAAGATAACCCTTTTATCGAGACTGAACCATTCGTACGGAGATACAAACCAATAGCATTGGTGTTGCTGCTAATGTTGCTGTTTCCAAGAGCGTTGGTGATCGATATTCTACCGGTACCTGTAGTATTTACAAGTGAGACTCCATAATTTCCAGCGTTTCCTGTCACTGTCACAGTATCCAAAAAAATACTTTGCGGGGTAATTATGCTCAAACCTGTGCCAGTGTTATTGGTAAAACTGCTTCTCTTGAGTGTGACCGTACCAGATGCACTTATTTCTGCCCCAGAAATATTGCTGTTTGATTCCGATACATCGACAAAATTGACAGAGCCAATTTGACCCGTTATCTGGATCCCATTTGCATCCGTTTCGTCTTCATCTGTCACGGTTACATTTTGAATTGTTAGATTTCCAGTATTGTTAGTGAAATTCAGACTTCCATCAAGAAAAATGCCATTAAGGATGAAGTTCTTCATGTTCTGTATTGTGATCAGACCTTTAATCACAGTGCTGACTGACGGGTCATTGCTGCTTCCTGCACCACTGATGATTAATAAAAGAGGGGCAGAAGTTGTCCATTGTGATCCATTGATTGTGATCCCTGGAATTGATGAAATGGATGTATCATACGTACCGGTTTCAATGTAAATCTTTTTATCATCGGGTGTAAGCCCATGTGCTGAAAGGTAATCGATAGCCGCTTGAATGGGGTTATCACAGGCAGCAACATTTTCTGAAGGATCGCAATCTAGAGCAGAAAACTCGTATTTAACACCAGCAATATAGAAGTATGGATCAGGATCTTCTAATGCATCCAAAGCAGCTTCAGATGCCAAGGGCTGAGGATTTCCATTTTCATCAACAATGACGATCTCGGTTTCTGAATTACTGGATACCAATTCCGATACTACAGGCGTTTCTGTAACTGACACTGTGGTGTTTTCCTCAGTTACTTCATTTGTGGGTTCTTCTGTATTTGACGCGGTTGGTTCACTTGTTGGAGAAGGTGTACCTTCTTGTATTTCACCTTCGGCCAGCACCAATGTGGGGGTTAGCAATGAAAAACAAAACACAAGAATAACGGCTGCTAACAAGGGTATTCTCAGAATGGATAAGATTTTCATAACTAACTCCCGTCTTGTTAATTGTCCTGGCTATTCTTTTAAGATAATAATGGTATCTCAGCTTTTAAACTGTTATTTGACTGGGTTTCCAAAAGCAAAAACACCTGTAGAATTTTGTTGAAAACAAATTTGATTACCAATTTGCTGTGGTTCCAATATCTCCCATGTCGTACTTTTTGTAGAAAGAAAGGCTATCTTGGTGATCTTGTTCGAAGTGACATTAGTGTAGCAGAATGTGAAGGCAGGATTGATTTCAGTTAAAGGATTTCCATTAATATCAGTTGCTGTGATCTGCAATCCTTGTGAATTCCATGTTCCGCTATCTGGTGGAGGAGTGGAGCTTGTATTAATATCGAGTATGGATGCATTTACATTATTTGTAACGCTTATTTCTGAAACCGGAAAAATTATGCGTGAGTAAGTGAGTGGGGGTGTTACACTATTGTCTTGAAGGAGAACCAGGGTAGGGATGTTCTGCAGGAAGCTCGTTTTGAAAGCATCCTGATTGAGGATAATAACCCTTTGATATAGATTTCCCTCGAACCCTGAAACAAGAAAAGGTCCTTCGTTTTTGTCTACACAATCATAAACTGTGCCTACCCGAATGTTGCCCATGAAAAAGGCTGACCCGACGATATTTTTGCAGCTTGTGACATGGCTGGTGGTCAATATACTTTCGGCAGGCCAAAATAATCTTAATCCATACATTCCATTTTTGTTAAATATACTGTCAGAAATAAATATATCTCTTGATGTTGAAAAAATGAGTATCCCATCTCCAATATTGCTATTGGAACTTACTTTACTAATGACGATGGGTCCTTGTGCAAGCACTCCTAATCCAGCTACACCAGTACCCTGATTTCTTAAAAATTTACTATTGAAAATATATACTGAATTGGCATTGAGAATTTCCAATCCCGAATTTGCATTTTCACTCATGGTGGAAGCTTCGATATAAATATCACCGGTCGTATAGATACTCGCACCGGAGGAATTATTGCTAAAAATACTGTCTTGAATAAATATCGAACCTGAATTACCTCTGATGCGCAGTCCATATCCTTCTGAGGAGGTCACATTGGTGGTATTGATAATGATATCTCCTGTATGATTAATCAACTCAATGGCGTTTCCCTGAGGATTACTAGCCTGTACATTTGAGATGGTTACCGTACCGCTTGAATTATCGAAAGATATACCCCCCTGAATATTCAAGTTTTGCAACAGGAAACCTGATTGTGCTTGTAAGAATAAATTTCCATGGATAGATGTCAGTATGTATGGATTCTCGCCAATTATCCCCGTTAGATTTGGTATATTGGTGATCGTAATATCTTCAGTAAATGTGCCTGTTTCTAAAGTAATTATGCCAAATCCGTTCCTTATAATGAAGTCATTGATCGCTGCCTGAATAGTGTTATAGTGACAAACTCCATCAATCGTGCCATCAATATTGTCATTTACGCAAAGATACCATGGATCAAGGCTTAAAATTCCTTTTATTGATGTCTCTGATGGTGAAGGAAAGACTACCTGTACTGGAATGATTATGGGGTTTTCAGATCCAGATACACTAGTGAAATTTTCTGGCAGACTATCTGCAGCTTCAATTTCAGGAGTTAAGGGAGCGATAGGATTTTCAGGAACCTCTCCCTCAGCGCAAACAATCGATGAAAAACTCCCAATTGCTATACCTGTCAGACAGCAAGCAATCATGAAGTGAATTTTTATTCGCCATAATCTTTTCAGCATTTAATTACTCCACTGAAAATTTGGGATAAAAATACTTTTTAGCTATTGATACCCACTAGAAATATAAGTAAATTGTACATAATTTTAGAATAGTTGCAACGCATTAATCTCATTTATGTTATAATCCAAAATAGATAATATTAGTCGTAATACAATCAATTTTTTAGAAAAGCTGAATACCTGGCGATAATCACAGGAGGTGTGCTGCATGGATACTGTTACGCTATCACAATGGCAGTTTGGGATTACCACCGTTTATCATTTTTTCTTTGTACCGCTGACTTTGGGGTTAAGTGTTCTGGTTGCAATCATGGAATCGCTTTTTGTTGCAACTGGTAATGAGTTATATAAGAAAATGACGAAGTTCTGGGGTAAGTTATTTTTGATCAACTTTGCCATGGGTGTAGTGACAGGAATTGTCCAGGAATTTCAATTTGGGATGAATTGGTCAGACTATTCCCGATTTGTTGGAGATATATTTGGTGCACCTTTAGCAATAGAAGCTTTATTGGCATTTTTTCTTGAATCAACTTTCCTTGGGATCTGGATCTTCAGTTGGGATAAGATATCTAAGAAGCTTCACCTGGCTGCTATCTGGTTGGTAGCAATTGGAACGAATCTTTCAGCATTCTGGATTCTGACTGCAAATTCGTTTATGCAGCATCCGGTTGGGTATGAAATCATTGGCAAACGGGCGATGATGAGCAATTTCTTTGATCTGATCAAGAATCCCTATTTATGGGGGCAGTTCCCACATACATTATTTGCAGGTTTCACAACAGCTGCCTTCTTTATGCTTGGCATCAGTGCTTATCATATTTACAGGAAGAAGGATGAAGATGCGTTTAACCGTTCGTTTAAAATTGCAGCAATTGTCGGATTCATCTCCATCCTAGGTGTTGTGTTTGTAGGGGATCGACAGACGAAAAACCTTGAAATTTTCCAACCGATGAAATTGGCAGCCGCAGAGGCGTTAACAGAATCTGAAGATCCTGCAGGATTATCCTTGATTTCCATAGTGGATGAAAACGAAACAGTCGTAAAGGAATTATATTCGCTCCGAATCCCCAAGTTGCTTTCGTTTCTCACCTATAACAAATTTAGCGGAAAAGTACTGGGAATTAACGAAATTCAAAAAGAATATGAAGCAAAATATGGATCGGGAGATTATTCACCCAATGTATTTGTCAGTTATTGGGCTTTCCGTATCATGGTAGGATTGGGCTTTTTGATGGTATTCATTGCAGCCCTGGTATTACTGTATATTTATATTTTCAAGAAGCCGTTACCTAAAAAGATTCTATACTTTTTCCCTGTTGTTATCTTAATGCCATATTTATCGAATACTACAGGCTGGATCCTGACCGAGATGGGTAGGCAACCCTGGGTAGTTTTTGGTTATCTAAAGACAATAGATGCAGTATCTCCCAATATCAACCCTGGAATGGTGCTTACCTCCTTGATCACTTTTGCATTCGTATACGGTGTACTGATGATTGCTGATATCTACCTGCTGCAGAAATTTGCACGGGAGGGATTATTGCATGAGACTATTGAAGCAGAAGAAAAAGAGTATTAGGAGGATGCCATGAACTTAAACACTCTCTGGTTCATTTTGATTGCCGTCCTCTATACAGGATATTTTATTTTGGATGGTTTTGATCTTGGAGTCGGGATATTGTTGCCTTTCATTGGCAAGGGGCAAGATGCGCGGAAACGGTTACTGATCAATACTATCGGACCACATTGGGATGGCAACGAAGTGTGGCTAATCACAGCAGGCGGTGCAACTTTCGCGGCTTTTCCACAATGGTATGCAACCCTTTTCAGTGGGTTTTACCTCCCATTGCTGATCATCCTAGTAGCACTGATCTTCCGCGGCGTTGCATTCGAATTTCGGAGCAAAGATGAAAATCCCATCTGGAGAAAGTTATGGGATGCTGCAATCTTTTTTGGATCACTCTTCCCAGCTTTTTTATGGGGGGTGGCATTCGCCAATATATTACAGGGTACACCAATTGATGACACTATGAATTTTGTGGGGAGTTTCAGTGATCTACTTACCCCTTATTCACTTTTAGGGGGGGTAGTAAGCCTGATGTTGTTTGTTCTTCACGGTGCAGTTTTTCTGACTCTAAAGACGACAGGTGAAATAGAAGAAGATGCCAGAAAAACTGCGATGCGGTTATGGTTTCCGGGATTGATCCTGTTAATTGCTCTTTTGGTTTTTAGCATTATCAATAAACTTCTTCCATTATCGATATTGATACCCGCTATTGTGGTATTCATCGTCATAGGATTCTTATTGCGAGCCAGGAGGACAGGTTGGGCATTTCTTTTAACCGCATTAACTATCCTGTTAATGACAACATCTCTATTTACTGGCTTATTTCCTAACGTGATGGTTTCCAGTATTAATCCACAGTATAACCTCACAATCATCAATGCTGCTTCAAGCTCAAATACTCTGAGGGTGATGACCTTTGTGGCAGCGATCTTTATTCCAATTGTGGTGACTTATCAAGCCTGGTCGTATTTAATTTTTAGAAAACGTTTAACAGCAGAGCCAAAAAATCTTGAGTATTGAGCATAAAAATTTGATCTAAACATTTATAAGAAGGGATCAATAATAAATCATTCAGATCTGATTTATTTTGCACTTTACCAGGATCAAATCTTCACTTACAATCATAGTATCATAAAAAATAAGAGGATATTATGGCTTGTAAAGAAAAGAAACAAATCATAACCGCTGAAAAAGCGCCAAAAGCGATTGGCCCGTATTCTGTTGCAGTACGCGTAGGGCATTTTCTCTATTGCTCTGGGCAATTAGGTTTAGATCCAGAAAAGGGCGTTCTCGTTGCAGGTGGAGTTGAAGCTGAAACTCGTCAGGCTTGCGAGAATATCAAGAATATCCTGGAAGCAGCAGGTGGCAAGTTAGAAAATGTTGTAAAAACAACCGTGTTTTTACGCGATATGAATGACTTTGCAAAAATGAACGCGATCTATGGCGAATACTTTGGAGAAGAAAGCCCTGCCCGGTCTGCTATTCAGGTAGCGGCATTACCCAAAGCGGGTGCGGTTGAAATTGAAGCAGTCGCATATTTCCCATGTGATGATGACGATTGTGACTGTCATCACGAAGAACATCATTGTTGTAAGGATTAATGAACCAAAATTTGACCGAAAAAGAAGCAATAATTGAGACGGCTCCCCCCGTCTCGATTATTGTTCCCTGTTATAACGAACAGAATACTATCAGTGGATTATTGGAAGCGATTTGCCAACAGACTTATCCACTTGAGAAGATAGAAGTGATTATTGCTGATGGTATGTCAGAGGATCATACCAGAGAGAAAATTCAAGAATTCCAACACTTACACCCACAAGTCCGCTTAAAAATAGTCGACAATCCCAGAAAAATCATTCCCTCTGCACTCAACCTTGCTATTCAAGCTGCCTCAGGTGAGATCATCGTGCGGTTGGATGCACATTGCAATCCTAAGCAAGATTATGTAGCGAGATCAGTGGAAGACCTTGTTCAGAAGAAAGGGAAAAATGTTGGCGGATTATGGATAATCCGCCCAGGTGCAGAAACGTGGATAGCAAAATCAATTGCTATTTCTGCATCTCATCCATTAGCAGTTGGAGATGCCCGGTATCGTTATAGTAATCGAGAAGGCTCAGTAGACACGGTGCCATTTGGTACGTTTTGGAAAGATTATCTAGTTGACCTTGGTGGATACAATGAAGAGCTTCTGACAAATGAAGATTATGAGCTAAACACACGTATCCGGAAGCGTGGTGATATTGTGTGGTTTGATCCTGATATCCAATCCATTTATTACTCTCGATCTACAATAAATGGATTAGCTAAGCAATATTGGCGATATGGATACTGGAAATGCAAAATGCTCAAAAAATTTCCAGGTTCCCTTCGATTGCGCCAGGCGATTCCCCCATTTTTTGTCGTGGGTTGGATTTTACTGTTTATTGCGGCTATCTTCAGCCAGATATTTCAAATATTGCTGGCTTTGATGGTATTATTATATATTCTGGCTTTGATAGTCATTTCTTTGCCAGCAATATTTAAAGAAAAAGACTTTACCCTCATTTTAGGGTTGCCAATTTCCATTGCAACCATGCATTTCTGCTGGGGATCAGGTTTTTTATGGAGTCTGTTTAGGTGAATCAACGTCCAGGGCTTTGGCGATTAAAAACCAACGAGCGACGTTTTATTTTGTTAATCGGCGACTTGTTGATCGCATTTTTTTCAATGGCTATAGCATTATTGCTTTGGGCGAGCAAGGATTGGTTAAACCTTTCGTTTGAGTTCTTTCGAGCCCGGGTACCCAGTTGGTTCATTTTCCTTCCCATTATATGGATATTGCTGCTGGTTGAATTGTATGATCTACGAAGAGCAAATAAGTTCTCTGAGATCATAAAATCAATCGCTTTTGCTGCAATCATCAGTATTGTTTTATATTTGATAGTCTTTTTCCTTTCTGAACCCAATTCACTACCACGCCTGGCTGTAGCATATTACATTATCATCTGCTCTTTGCTGACCTTACTCTGGAGATTGGCTTTTGCGCGTGTTTTTACAGCACCCTTATTCATGCGCCGTATCCTCATCATTGGAGCAGGACGGGCGGGAGGGGCATTGGCTGAAGTTTATTCGCTCGCCAATCCAAAGCCATTCTATGTTGTTGGTATGATCGATGACGATCCTAAAAAGATCGGGACTTTTATTGGTGGAATTCCAGTACTTGCAAATGGCGATGCAATCCTTGATGTGGTTGAACAGCAAAAGGTAACTGACCTGGTTTATGCAATATCGGGTGAGATGCGTCATGAAATCTTCCAGACCGTTTTACGTGCTGAAGAGGCAGGCATTGAAGTTCATACTATGCCTGCAGTCTATGAGGAACTGCTCAACCGTATTCCTATTCAATTATTAAATTCTGATTGGCTATTGCGTTCATTCCTGGATGAAGCGCATATGGGTGATTTCTATGAGATCGCAAAGCGACTGATGGATATTGTTGGGGCTTTGATCGGATTGATATTTTTTATCTTTCTTTTCCCATTCATTTCATTGATGATTATCATAGATTCGGGTTTCCCAATTTTCTATTCGCAGACTCGATCCGGTCGTAATGGACGCAATTTCAATGTCATAAAGTTCCGGACGATGATCCAGGATGCTGAAAAAGATGGCAAACCTCAATTGACCGTTGAGAAGGATGAAAGGATCACACGTGTAGGACAATTCTTGCGAAAAAGCCACCTGGATGAATTTCCTCAATTTATTAATGTGCTTAAAGGAGATATGAGTCTGGTAGGACCACGTGCGGAACGACCTGAAATTATCAATGATCTGCAGCAAAAAATCCCATTTTATCGGGCACGATTGCTGGTAAGACCCGGTCTTGCCGGATGGGCTCAAATCAACCAGCGTTATGCTGTCAGCATTGAAGACATGGCGATAAAATTGGAATACGATTTGTATTATATTAAGCATAGAAATTTGATCATGGACATGTCAATTATTCTTCGCACACTTGGTGCAGTAATTGGCTTGCGAGGACAATAGTGAATCAGAAGTACAAACCAAATATACGAAACCGATATATTCTCCTGGGGGACCTTCTTCTTATCGTAATATCTGTTCTTGGCTCATACGTATTAAGGCTGGAATTAGGCCCAGCGTTAACTTTTTACATGCCTTCTGCTTATTGGATGATTTGCGTTTCCCTTATCATAAAACCTTTGGTATACACCTTTTTTGGTCTGTATCGAAGATTATGGGTCTATGCCAGTGTACAAGAATTGAAGCAAATTGTTGTTGCTGTATCGACAGCGTCAATCCTGGTTGCTATCGTAATCATTGGTTTATTCAGTTTTGGCGTTTTTACAGGCTTTCCTCGCTCTGTGCTGATCATTGATTGGTTAACATCTGTATTCCTGGTTGGTGGGCTTCGATTTGCCTTAAGAGTCTTTGCAGAAAACCTATCGATCGCTTCTGTAACACCCAAAGCAGTCCATAATAAACGAGCATTGATCATCGGCGCTGGTGATGCAGGAGCTTTGATGGCGCGTGAAATGCAGAAGAACCCACAGTTAAATTTACAACCTATCGGTTTCTTGGATGACAACCCATCAAAGCAACACCAGCAAATTTATGGTATTCCGGTTATTGGTACGATTAATGATCTTGCCAAAGTGCTGGATAGCCATAAGGTAAATGAAGTCATCATTGCAATTCCCAGCGCGCCAGGCAAAGTTGTTCGAAAAGTAGCAGATATTTGCCGGTTAAAATCTATATCCTTCAGAACGATGCCAGGTATTTATGAATTATTGGGTGGGAAAGTAAGTATCAGTAGATTGCGCGAAGTAGACATCGCTGATTTATTAAGACGGGAACCTACACAGGTTCAGGATGATCGAGTTGGCAGTGTGATCTCGGGTAAAACCGTATTGGTTACAGGTGCAGGTGGATCGATAGGTAGAGAATTATGCCGCCAGATCCTAAGATGGGGTCCTTCAGAATTGATCCTGTTGGGTCATGGTGAAAACACTATCTTCGAAGCCTTGCTTGAACTGCAGGAAAGTTATCCGACCCTGCCCATACGTCCTGTGATCTGTGATATTCGTGATTATCAAAGATTAATTTCTGTGTTCAAACAGCATCGACCTCAAGTAGTATTTCACGCTGCAGCACATAAGCATGTACCCTTAATGGAACTCAATGTTGAAGAAGCTGTGACCAATAATATACTGGGAACGTGGAATGTCGTTAAGGTTGCTGTAGAAATTGATGTTGACCAATTGGTGATGATTTCAACGGATAAAGCCATCCGTCCAATAAATGTAATGGGTGCTACAAAGCGGATTGCTGAATTGATCGTTTTAGATGCGGCAAACCGGACTGGTAAACCGTTTTCTGTCGTTCGATTTGGAAATGTATTAGGTAGCAGAGGAAGTGTTGTGCCTCTATTCAAACGTCAGATCGCCAGAGGAGGACCAGTTACCGTCACCCATCCTGATATGAAGCGTTACTTCATGACTATCCCAGAAGCAGTTTATCTTGTTTTACAAGCTGCCAGCCAGGGTGATAGCGGAGAAACTTATGTACTAAATATGGGACAGCAGGTGCGCATTCTTGATCTGGCAGAAGACTTGATCCGGTTATCTGGATTGCAACCTGGCAAGGATATTGAAATTGTGTATACGGGTATCCGTCAAGGAGAAAAATTGAGTGAGGACTTGTGGGATGAACAGCATCCATTTACTCCGACTACACATCCAGATATTTTCTGTGTGGATGGTCAAGAGGAATTATCTGGTGAGCCGTTGAAAAAAGCAGTACATGAACTAATCCGTCTGGCAGAAGAAGGGGATGCTGATACCATCATGCAAATGTTCGATGAGTTGATCCCTGGAGCTGCTGTAAGAGCTACTCCACCTATGGAGATGGATTCCATCCCATGACACAGGTAAACGAGCACGATTGGAATGAATTTCTACAGAGTCAGAAAGATGTCTCTATTTTGCAAAGCAGTGAATGGGGGGTTTTAAAATCAACTTTTGGATGGGAGACAGTGCGGTTAGTAGTTGAAGGAACCGGGGCGCAGATCCTTTTTCGAAAAATTTTTCCAGGTATCAGTTTTGCGTATATCCCCAAAGGACCTGTTGGAACTGGCAACCCCAGTTTTTTTCAGGAATTGGATGAGATTTGCCGGCAAAAAAATGCATTTTTCTTGCGTGTCGAACCTGATGCATGGGAAGGAAGTACTGAAGGGGTTCTTGACCAGGGCTTCAAGGAAGTAGAACGCTCGATACAACCTCGAAGAACAGTCGTTATTGACCTTATTGGTACAGAGGACGAGTGGTTGTCTCGTATGAAACAGAAAACTCGTTATAACATTCGGCTGTCGAAAAAGAAAGGGGTTGAAGTATATCAAACATCTGATGTTGTGATTTTTTCTAAATTGATGGAGCTGACCAGCCAAAGGGATCAGTTTGGTGCTCACTCGCTGGCATATTACCAGAAAGTTTTCGATCTTTTCAATCCAACAGGGAACTGCCAATTATTCGTAGCGCAGTTTGAAGGGAAACCATTGGCAGCTATTATGGTATTTGCGTATAGAGGACGTGCTTATTATTTCTATGGAGCTTCTGGAAATGACAGGCGTAATCTGATGCCGAATTACGCTTTACAGTGGGAAGCGATACGTTGGGCATCACAGCAAGGATGCACCCTCTACGATATGTGGGGAATTCCTGATGAAGATGAAGAGGTATTAGAGGGTCAGTTTGACAGTCGTACCGATGGATTATGGCCAGTTTATCGATTTAAGCGAGGCTTTGGTGGAAAGGTTCTTCGCAGTGCCAGCCCGCAAGATAAAGTTTATAATCCCTTTTTCTATCGGATTTTTCACCGTTGGATCTCATAATGACACAATTTGAGGGGTAGCACGTATGAACCTGCATTGTTTGAAATGTGGAAATGTTTTAACGCCCATAGCTTTGGATGGAAAAACTAGAGATATGTGCTTGAAATGCGGGTGGGTTTATTATCCTCAACGGAAAGTTAGCGCTGGCTGCATCATCGAAAAAGAAAATCGATTATTGATCGTTTGTCGGGCTTCGGAGCCGTGGCGCGGATATTGGTACCTTCCTTCTGGTTTTGTCGAAGTTGATGAAAGCCCTATCCAGACCGCAGTACGAGAAGTTAAAGAAGAAACTGGTCTTGACGTAAAAATTGAAAGTCTTTATGGAGTTTACTCATACGATGATGATCCACGCGGAAATGGTATTCTAATCTTATATAATGGAAAGGTCACAGGTGGGAAATTCATTGTGAATAATGAAGTTTCCGATATTGCTTACTTCTCGGCTGAAGCGATCCCTGAAAATCTGGCAAGCAGCAGTCATAGGGCTGCGATCAAAGACTGGATGGCAGGTCATAATGGTCAAAAATGAATGGAATAAAATTATCATTTCATTACCCGGCGCACATTTGCTTCAATCGCAACAATGGGGAGATATTAAGCATTCCTTTGGATGGGATGTCATCCAGAAGCTTTGGCAGGATGAACAGGGTACTGTTGTTGCTGCTGCACAGGTATTGTGCAGGAAGATCCGATTTGCAGGATTATCCTTTCCATATTCTGTGCTCTATGTGCCGCGCGGCCCTATCCTGGATTGGAGTGATGAAGCTCTGGTTAAACGGGTAGTTACCGATTTAGAGAAATTAGCGGTAAAGGAAAAAGCAATTCAAATGAAAATCGACCCGGAAGTTATTACCGGCAAGATAGTTGCAGGTGTGGAAACGAAAGAAGTCAATTGGGTGACCCCCTACCTCGAAAAGCAGAATTGGCATTATTCACCGGAACAGATTCAGTTCAAAAATACCGTTATCGTTGACTTGGGTGGAACCGAAGAAGATTGGTTATCACGGATGAAGCAAAAAACTCGATACAATATTCGGTTAGCTCAAAAAAAAGGTGTGACAGTTCGACAAATCGAGCTGGATGAACTTCCATTATTCTACCGGATGTATGTTGAGACTTCTTTGCGAGATGGTTTTGCGATCAGAAGTGAAAAATATTATTGTCAGGTATGGAAAAGTTTTATTCAACAGAATATGGCAACGGGTTTGATTGCTGAAGTAGAAAATGAACCTGTTGCTGGATTAATGTTGTTCTATTTTGCGAATCGCGCCTGGTATCTGTATGGCATGTCAACTGATAAACAGCGGGAAAAAATGCCCAATTATCTTCTTCAGTGGGAAGCTATGCGGCTTGCAAAAACAAAAGGGTGCAATGTGTACGATTTGTGGGGTGCTCCAGATAATTTTAATGAAATGGATAGTATGTGGGGAGTCTACAGATTCAAGGAAGGTTTAGGTGGGGATGTCATAAAAACTATTGGTGCTTGGGATTTTACACCACATCCAACTTTATATAGACTCTATACACGCATCATACCTAAAATAATGAAATATATGCGAAAATTAGGGAAGAGAAAAACATTACAGGTAATGGAACAATAGATTTAAAGAAAACCTAACATGGTTTATGGCTGCCAGACGGGAGAGAAATCCAATTCAGGATCAGTAGTCATTCTCAATAGATTGGTACCATCCATTTTCATCAAGTAGATATCATGATTGTTGCCATCTGGCCAACTTTCAAATACGATCCATTGATCGTCAGGCGATAGACTTGCATGCGCAATTGGTCCTAAGCCAGCTACCTGCACTGAAGGTATACGTTTTTCCTTTCCAGTTCCACGGTCCTCATAATTCAAAGATACTAACCAGGGAATGGCTGGGTCTTCTTGCATCCGATTGAAAATCAAGAATGAACCATCTGATGACCAAACTGGCCAGTAATCGTTTACAGAGCCTGGGCTGCTAAAAGCAAATTGTGTTTGCCCCAGGTTTGACATCATGTAGACGTGGAAAAATATCTCTTGCCTGACAAAAGCGATCTGTTTCCCTGATGGATTCCATGCAGGATGCATATCGGGATGATAGGTATCCGAAAGCTCTTCGATGGTTTCATCTGCAAAGTTGTAAGTAAAGATGTGAGAAACCCCAGAACGTAAAGATGTAAATGCCAGTAAAGTCCCATCCGGTGACCATGCAGGATCAAAATCTCCTGGCGGGTCATTTGACATTAACATACGAGAACCTGAACCATCCAGATTTACGATAAAAATTTTTGCTTCTGGATATATGCCATATTCGCGTTCATCACAGGGAGAAATGACAGCCAATCGTGTTCCATCTGGTGACCATGCTGGTTGACAGGCACCATCAGAGAAGGATGTAACCTGCTGCTCATTGGAACCATCATTATTCATTGTCCATACCTGAAAAGTCCCTGTTCGTTTTGAAACAAACGCGATCAATTGTCCTGAACCAACTGGGGTAGTTGGAATGATGATCGGTGTGAGCAAGGGATCGATGGTTGGCTTGGTTGTTGGGGTTTCCACAGCAACGTTAGCTGCTGATGTCGTTGATTGGATTGCAATGGCAGAGGAATTAGAAGTAGGTGTAGGTGTAGGTGTGGATTCTCCTTCTACTGAGAAAGGTGGAATATATCCTTTAATAATTTGAGCAGGCAAGGAAGTCCATAAGAATATTATTAGCAGACTTAATATGAGGGTACTTGCCAACGCATACAGAAAATTTAATTTCTTTTTTCTGGGAAGAGGTTGAGATGGTTGGCGAAATGGTGGAGTGTAAGGTTCATCATAGATCCATTCTGGACTTATATTTGGATTAACAGGAACTTCAAGTTTACCTTCACCCTCTACTACCACCGGAGGAGGTTCTACAGTCAGGCGTGGTTGGTCATAATGCGAGAGTTCTCCTGCGTAAAGGAGAGCTTTCTTAAATTCCTTTGCACTTTGATATCGATCATCAGGATCGACTTCTAGTGCTTTTTCAATGGCAGATGATAGTTTTCGGCTTATTTTTGGTTGAATATCACGGATGTGGGTAAGTTGCACTTTTCCAGTTGCCCGCGATAATCCATCCTCTGGAATGATACCTGTAAGAGCTGCATACAGAGTAGCCCCAAGTGAATAGATGTCAGTGCGGGTATCTGTTTTTCCTGTTCCATATTGTTCAGGCGGAGAGTAGCCAGGGGTCATTGCTCTTGCGCCTGTTGAGGTTGCCTGCCCACCCCGCATCACCTTTGCCAGACCAAAATCGACAAGAAAAACATCACCTTCTGGAGTGATTTTAATATTGCCGGGTTTGATATCACGATGCACGATGGGAGATGGGCGGGAATGCAGGTAATCCAACGCTTCACAAATCAGGGAACCAATAAGTACTGCTTCTCTTTCCGAAATTGAGCCTTTCCGCTCAATTCGCTGGCGTAAGTCTTCTCCTTCGATGAAATCCATCAAAAGGTATTGTCCCTGTTTGGGAATATAGAAGTAATCGCTGACACGAGGAAGATGGGGATAACGTAATCCAGCTAGAATACTGGCTTCTCTTTGGAATTGACGGGCATATTCATCTGAGAGAAAGAGATTTTCTTTGACAGCAACATATACTTCAAGGTTTTCATCGAACGCTTTATATACCGCCCCCATTCCTCCTTGACCGAGAGTAGAAACAATGCGGTATCGCTGTCGTAATAGGGTACCTTCAGCTAAAGTCATGGACAATTACCCTGTATTATTGTACCAATAACTAGAATACATGCAAAAAGAATGCCATAATCCTAATTGTTTTCTCACCTTTCTTTAATTAGACAAAGAAGGATTATCTGATGCTATAATGCACTTTATGAGCCTGGATATTCATACCGCTGTCATTACCGCAATCGTATTGATCATCCTGGGAATGGTGTTATCAATTCTGACAGGGATTAAATCAATTCAAAAAGGTCAAAAACTCCTTTATTATAAAAAACGCCAAAAAATCATGACGTATGGCTGGCGAATGATCCTTTTAGGATTCATGCTGGCGGTCACTGCGATTGTTTTTGGCAAGTTTGGTGAGCCAATGATCTATCAATATTTTCCACCAACCCCGACGGTGACTCAAACACCTACTATAACTTTAACCCCTACGATCACATTAACACCTACTATATCCCTAACGCCTACCATCACAGATACACCCTCTGTATCCCCAACACCTGTTATCCCGCCAGCACTTGAGGTTCAATTTACGGGTGTAGTTACTCCAGGGCCTGATGCTGCTTTTAGCCCAATCCAATTTGCCCGAGAGCTCGCAGACTTCAATCAACCAAAAGATCCCGCAACAGAATTCGAGCATCCCATTGGAGAGTTATTCGGTACTTTTGATTACAACAACATGCTTGATGGAACCCAATGGTCGGCATTATGGTATCGATTGAATGATATGAAGTTGATCTGTTATGAAACTGCTCCCTGGAACGGCGGAGCAGGTGGATATGGCTATACAAATTGTAATCCACAATCAGACGAATGGCAGGCAGGCGAATATGAAGTGCAGATGTTTGTTGGCACTCAATGGATGGTTTCCGGTCGGTTTACCATCGCAGGAACTCCTCCCACAGCAACAAGAACACCAACAGAGACACGCACTCCTACTATTACAAGGACACCCACTTTTACCAGGACATCAACACTTACCAGAACTCCAACACCCACGCGTACCAGTACGGTAACACCTGGGCCTTCTTTAACCCCTACACCAAAGCCTCCAACTGCGACCTATACAGTGACTAAAACACCGCTGCCTACTTCAACTATGCGCCCAACACTTACGAGACGACCTACAGACACACGCTGGCCATCACCTACAAAGTAAATAACCTTAAGCTGAAGGTAAGCCTGAGTTACTCAAAGCTTTGGCAATATTTGCTGCCAGGCGTGCGTTATTATTGAGTAAAGCAATATTGGTATGCATACTATCGCCGCCCGAAAGTTCGCTAACTCTTGCTAGAAGGAAGGGAGTAACTGCAGCGCGTGATATGTGTTGCTTTTCAGCTTCTTCAAGAGACTGTTTAATCCACTTTTCCACCCGTTCTGAAGGGATGGCAGAGTCAAGTGGAGGAGGATTGCCTACTAAGATACCACTTTCTAGACCCAAACCCCAATGTGTAAGAGCGATGTTCGCTATTTCTTGCGGGGTTGCAGCGTTGCAATCCACTGGTAATCCACTTTCTCGAGAATAAAATGCAGGGAATTCATCAGTTTGAAAGCCTATGATGGGAACCCCCCAGGTTTCCAGAAATTCGACGGTAGCTGGAAGATCTAATATTGCTTTTGCTCCTGCACATACTACAAGCACGGGAGTCCGGCTTAATTCAGGTAAGTCGGCAGAGACATCCGTAGGATGCCCGCGATGGATGCCACCAATCCCACCTGTGGCAAAAACTCGAATTTTTGCCATATGTGCAGCTTTCATTGTCGCTGCGACTGTCGTTCCCCCTGTTATCCCTTTTACAAGAGTTGCACCAAAATCTTTGCGGCTGACTTTCTTTTTTTCTGTGCCAGGTGCGGCTAATAAATGGATTTGTTCTTTATCAAGACCAATGTGTATCTTTCCATCTAACAGTGCAATGGTTGCTGGGATAGCTCCAGAATTTCGGATTTCTTCTTCCATGGAAAGGGCTAGAGTTTCATTTTCGGGATATGGCAAGCCATGTGTGATGACAGTAGATTCAAGTGCCACTACGGGAAAATCATGCTTGATTGCATATGAAATCGAAGGGTGGATGGTGAGAAATTTATTCATGATCTATCCTTTATTTAAAATCGGTACCTGTTTATTGGGAATCAGTTTTTTAATAAAATGTGCTGCCATGGAACCAAAATGTACCCAATAAGGAGAAAGATGTGTTTGATATGTAGCCTCACGGATCGCTGATCTCAATTCATCCGTGTTGGAAAAAGATGGCAAAACCGTAACAGTTCTCCCAAGTTCTGCTGAAAGATGAGCGTCTGTGCCTGCTGTACCCGGCAGATTGTATAAATGAGCAAATTCAACAGCTAACTGGTTTTGTTTTAGTAATAAACAACGAGCGTTGAAAATCTCGATGGCGTCAAAATAGGGAGCAAGTTTTTTTAGTGTTTCGAGTTTCCACCCAGAACGGGTAAAATCGAAAGGGTGAGAAACCGAAATAAAAGCATTTTGGGCTTTTAACCTTTGGATGGCTTCCATCGGATCAAGCCCTTTGGGAACTTTTTCAGAAACAAATACGGCCAAGAGTTCGCCTTCAGAAGTTTTTACCTCTTCTCCAATAATAACCAGATCTGGAGCAATTTGCTTTGCTTCGAGTGCACCTAAGATCGAGTTGTGATCTGTTACGACAACTTTTTGTAGACCTTTGTTTCGAGCTGTCTTCACGAGTTGTGCAGGTGTTTGCAGGCTATCCGATGAATAATGTGTGTGGCAATGAAAATCGACCTTGATCATCTCTCTTTTTCCTATTATCTCTGCTTTGATTATACTAGACGGGTATTTAAAAAATTCATATATATATATTAAAAATCTTGACGCATTTTCGGGTTGGTGTACAATTCTATTGCTGGGGCGATGGCGGAATAGGCAGACGCAACAGACTTAAAATCTGTCGATGGTAACATCGTGAGGGTTCGACCCCCTCTCGCCCCACAAGATAATGAAATACTTAAAACATTGACGTTAATTCATGAATTTTGTGAGACACACAGAAAAACCTGTGTGTCTCAAATATTTAACCTTGTAGTAATATTTATAGGGATAACCTTTATTGAAAAGATTTTTTCACTTCATCTGTTTCAGAACCGACGATCCAAATGAAAACCATTCGTAACTTCTTCCCTTCTCCAAAATTTTCCCCCATCAGCTTAACCATTGTATCAACGATGGCAGCCTTTTTATATGTATTTATGGAATGGCTGTTCATTATTACAAAGCCTTCTTTTTTGGATCTGACTTCTTTTGGCGAAAAAGTACTCATATTCTTCTCAGCTGCATCTATTCTTGCTGCAGTATGCCTTCTTATCTTTTTGCTCAATTTTTTGGCGAACTTATTTACTCTACCTAAGAAGTTACAACTTTTCTTTCAATATTTTTTTGCAATCATTCCGACGTTAATTCTGACTGCGATGGTATTAATTCTGGTTGATAACTTCACCTATACTATTTTTAAATTTGGTATCGTAACGACATCCGGCGTATTCAGGGCAATTTATGCACTTGGATTTATTGTGGTTGGGGTTTTCCTTTATAAAAAGGTATTGCAATTTACCAATAATATAAATGAAAAGTATTTCAAGACTTCAAAGATAGCAGATGAGCTTATCCTGGGGATTCTGGCAATATTTCTGGCTATCTGGGTATACATCCCAATAAACAACAATTCTCAAACAAATGCAAGTCTATTGCCTGATAGAACACAGACGAATATAGAAAAGCTACCGAATATTGTACTGATCACTGCTGATAGCTTGAATGCAGAAAGAATGTCATTGTACGGGTATTCGAAGAATACGACACCATTTCTTAAGGAACTAGCCGATACATCGCTGGTGTCAGAGAATGCGTTTTCAAACGCACAAGGAACGATCGGGTCTATAACATCGATCCTCACCGGTAAGTATCCAGCGGATATCCGTATCCTTCATTCTATTGATATTCTTCAGGGGAATGATACTTTTCAGCACCTTCCTGCAATCCTGCGTAGTAATGGATATTACACTGCTCAACTCAGCTATTCTTATTACGCCGATGCATACAGGGTGAATTTCCAAAACGCATTTGACTATGCAAACGGAACCTCAATTGAAAACAATCCATTTTTTGCAGGAATTGCAGCAGTATTGCCTTCGAATTATTACTACTTCATACACGAGTTTACAGTACGTTTGAGTGACCGATTGGGTCATATCTTTTTCATAAGAGATATGACGAATCCTTATAAAAGGGTTACTGAAGGAACAGAGAAATTCAACGATCAGCAAAAACTCGATTATGCTATTTCATTACTAAAAACAACCGAACAGCCTCTTTTTCTCCATATTCACTGGCTGGGTACTCATGGACCAAAGTATGCACCTGCACAGCAGGTATTTTCTGCTGGTATGGATCCCACAACACAAGTGAAATATGACGATAATTTCTATTCCGATACAATCCTGGAATTTGATACTGCAGTATCGAATTTCTATCAGACATTAGCAGCCGAGGGTTTTCTGGATGACACAATCATTGTTATTGCAAGTGATCATAGCCAAAAATGGTCTGTTTCTCGCTTGCCATTGATTATCCATTTTCCAGATTCAGTAAACGCAAAAGAAATAACAACAAACGTGCAGAACCTGGATATTGCTCCAACTTTGCTCGATTATCTGAATATCGATCAACCCGAATGGATGCCAGGACAATCGCTCCTTACTGAGCTTGACCCTTTGCGACCTATTTTTATCGCTGCAATTCCGAGTTCAAAGAAGGATCCAGTAACTGGAAAGGTTACTTTTCCTGAGCCAGAAGCGCCATTTTATCAATTTGGAAAAGTTACTGTTGTTATATGCGATACCTGGTATCGTTTGAATCTGACTGAATTGAAAATGGACAAAGGAACTGTAAAAAATTATATTGGTACCTGTGAGAACGGTAGAGGCTCTGAAGCTGAAGCGTTGCAGCTCATCAGCCAACACCTTGAAAAGTATGGATTTAACATTTCAACTTTGCAGAACGTAACACTGAAGGAATAATTAAAATTTTACTTGTCAATCTCCTTTAATTGTCTGATAATTGGAATACTTATTAGAAGTTAAAAAAGGAGCAGAACCATGACAACAAGCAGCAAGGTTTCAGGTGCAAAACCATTTATTCCTACACCCCTTGATCGGGTAAACCCTGTACCATCGGATATTGATATTGCTCAAGCTGCCCATCTTAAGCCCATTACTCAGATCGCAGAAGAGCTGGGGCTGCTGCCTGAGGAACTGGAGCTTTACGGACCTTACAAAGCAAAAGTAACGCTTAGTGTACTTGATCGGTTGAAAGATGTTCCCGATGGAAAGTATATTGATGTTACTGCCATTACTCCCACTCCTCTAGGAGAAGGAAAAACTACCACAACCGTTGGTTTAAGCCAGGCATTAGGGGCACATTTGGGCTACCGCGTAATGACCTGTATACGGCAACCAAGCCAGGGACCCACCTTTGGTATTAAAGGGGGAGCTGCTGGAGGTGGATATAGCCAGGTCATCCCTATGGAGGATTTCAATCTGCATTTAACTGGAGATATTCATGCGATTACCGCTGCGAACAACCTGATGGCAGCTGCCATTGATGTTCGCATGCTGCATGAATCTGAAGCCACCGATGACCAGATGTTTAAAAGACTATTCCCTCTAGATAAAACCGGGAAACGTCGTGTCGGTGTTTCTATGTTGAGCAGGATGAGAAAACTAGGTGTGGAAAATAAAACTCCTGAAGAATTGACCCCTGAAGAGATTCATAAACTATGCCGTCTGGATATTGATCCAGATACCATAACCTGGAGAAGGGTGATTGATACCAGTGACCGTTTCTTGCGTGGGATAACAATAGGAAAAGGTGCTGAAGAAACAGGGCATGAGCGAGAGACTGGTTTTGATATAACCGTTGCCAGTGAAATCATGGCAATTTTGGCACTAACCACCAGCCTGGCTGATATGCGAAAACGTCTTGAAAACATTGTCATTGGTATCAGTAAATCCGGGGAGGCAATCACTGCGGGTGACCTGGGTGTTGCAGGTGCTTTAACCGTTTTAATGCGTGATGCCATCAAACCGAATTTAATGCAGACTCTGGAAGGTACACCGGTCTTTGTTCATGCAGGTCCATTTGCAAATATTGCTCATGGCAATAGTTCTATCATCGCTGACAGGATTGGATTGAAACTGGCCGACTATGTGATCACGGAATCTGGCTTTGGTGCTGATATGGGAATGGAAAAATTCCTGGACATTAAATGCCGCTATTCAGGTTTGACCCCCAATGTAGTGGTTTTGGTTGCGACGGTGCGAGCTCTCAAAATGCATGGTGGTGGTCCAAAAGTGACGGCCGGAAGGCCATTAGATTTTGCTTATTTAAATGAAAATCTTGATCTTCTTCGCGCAGGGCTTCCAAACCTGGTGCATCACATTCAAACTGCCCGAAAGTACGGTATACCTGTGGTAGTAGCTGTAAACCGATTTGCAACCGATACCGAAACTGAGCTTGAAATGATTCGGAAAGCTGCAGTTGAAGAAGGTGGAGCGGAGGATTCCGTTGTATCAAATCATTGGGAAGAGGGTGGTGAAGGTGCGATCAAACTGGCTGAAGCGGTTGTCAAAGCTGCTAATAAACCTTCCACATTCAAATTCTTATACCCATTGGATTGGTCGATCAAGCAAAAAATTGAAACAATTGCCCGAGAAGTCTATGGTGCGGATGGAGTTGATTACTTACCAGAAGCAGAAGAAAAAATCGAGGAATATACCAGACTTGGATTTGATAAACTACCCATCTGTATGGCAAAAACTCATTTGAGCTTAAGCCACGATCCTGAATTGAAGGGTGTTCCTAAAGGATTCCGCATTCCCATTCGTGATATTCGTGCCTCGGTAGGTGCTGGTTTCATATATCCATTAATCGGCAAAATGAGTACTATGCCAGGCTTACCTACTCGTCCAGCTTTCTATGATGTGGATATAGACCTCGAAACAGGTCGAGTGCTTGGTCTATTTTAACAATATTGAGAAAAGAATTTGCAGACAACACAGCGAGACAGAACATGCCTCGCTGTGTTTTTTCATAGTCGGTGATCATTAATCTATAAGATTACATCTTGAGATGAATGGCGGTTTATTATTATAAGTTTAGCCAACGGGCAATTTCAGAAGGGAGAAGTTCCAGGCTACCCTGTTTTACTGTACATTCGGGTAGAGATTCGCGGAAGAGGCGCCCATAGCGTTTTGTCAAAATCCGTTTGTCAAGAATAACGACTGCACCATGATCAGTTTGTGTACGGATCAGACGGCCAAAACCCTGACGGAAGCGCAATATAGCTTCGGGAAGCTGATATTCATTGAATGGATCCTCATACATTTCTGAACGAGCAGCGATGATCGGGTCTGAAGGAACATCAAAGGGAAGTTTGACGATCACCAATACAGAAAGAGCTTCACCAGGCACATCAACGCCTTCCCAAAATGCACGTGTTCCTAACAGTACCGCTTTATCGCTGGTACGAAATGATTCCAGAAGTGCATTGGCAGAAGCCCCTTCACCCTGTTCATAAATTTGGATGTCATCTTTCGCCAAGGCGGATCCGATGGCCTGGGAAGTTTTCTTTAGCTGTGCATAGGATGTGAAAAGAACCAGCATTTTCCCTTGGGTAGTTCTTGCCAATCTTACGATGGCTTGTTCCACCTGCCGTTGATAATTTGAGGCATCCATTGGCTCTGCAATATCATTTACATAGTAAAGGAGAGCAGAAGTTTCGTAATCAAAAGGAGAACCTAATGCCAGTTCTTCGGCATCTTCTGCTCTTAATCGTTGACGTAAATAATCAAATTCACCATGAGTGGTCAATGTGGCTGAGGTGAGTATCACCGATTCCTTTTCATGCCACAAATATTCTTCCATCAGTGGACCAACTTCGAGAGGAGCGATCTTGATAGTAATTGGTGCTGCTTCAGAATTGATTTCAAACCAATAAATCTCATTTTTGTCTGGCTCTGCTACCATTTTCATTAACCGATTCTGTACTTCAATCAGTAAATTGATTGCCCAACCGAGCCGGCTCTGAGTATCTTCGAATTGTTGTGGATCTTTTTGGACGATTTCACCAAAGGACTTAAAGATCTCTCCCAGTAGATCAAGGATCAAGCTTAAGGTTTCATTGACATCTTCCCATTTAACTTCGATCGATTCCCAATAGGGAAGGGTGCGCGTCGCAGGGACGATCCTTTCCTGCTGACCGTAAGAGTTGACCGGGCGACCTTCTCTTTGCTGATAGAGAAATTCATCAATGGCAAAGAAAAATTCTTTAAAATCATGTTCGAGGCGAATCGATAGATCATTTGCTCGGCGAATTAATTTATCAAATCGAGCAAAATCTGAGGGCTTCAGATAATCCCGCAGGGATGTCAACATCCAACCTAATGTGCCACTGGAGACTCCCCCTAACTCTTTCAGAATGCGGCTGATATCATTTTGAGTGACATCATATCCAAGAGCGCTAGTAGTAGCAGCTTCGAGCTGATGGCCTTCATCTAAAATTAGATATTTATATTCCGGAAGAACCCTATTCCTGGTTGCTACATCTGCCAGAAGCAGAGCGTGATTAATAACAATGATATGTGCTGATTGTGCTTGTTGTCTGGCGATATAGAATGGACAGCGACCACCTGTTCGTTCGACACAAACATCACTACGACATCCTTCATCTTCCGCAGAGATGCGATAATAAATTTCTCGTTCAATGGGTCCATTGAGGTTGATCTCATTACGGTCACCTGAACCATTTTGAACCATCCAGACCATGACTTTTGCTGCAACACGCATTTCCTCTGCGTTCTGTGGCCCACGGGTGATCAGTGCTTCGAACCGGCGGGGGCATAAATAATTACTCCGACCTTTTAGAACTGCCGCACGTATATCGAGATTGGTGATCGCACAAAGATCTGGAATATCTTTTCGGATCAACTGGTCCTGTAGGTTGATTGTATTGGTTGAAATAACTACCCGATGATGATTCTGGTATGCCCATATTGCTGCTGGAATGAGGTATGCAAAGGATTTTCCTACACCAGTGCCGGCTTCAACCAACAGATGTTGGCTATTGGATAATGCATGAGCGACAGCTTTTAACATTTGAACCTGTTGTGGACGTTGTTCGTATCCACTAAAGTATTCCGAAAAAGACCCGCCATATTCCAGAATTGAAGCAAGCTCATCTTCATCCAAAGGAATTATTTCATCGTTTGGTTCGAGTGGCTTTTCAGGTATCGAAAGTGGATTGTTCTGGTATCGAGTTCCGTAAATATAGGCTTCACGGCTTATCCGGATGGGTTGGTATACCTGGCTTTTTAATATTTGTTGAAATACCCAAGAAGCTTCCCAATCAAATGGCTCACTCATGCGAACAAATTCTTCGATGAGGTTTTTGGGTAATTCAAAAGCTTTATCCACTAATCGGAGGTAAACCTGACTGGTCATTTCTGCATCATTTGTTGCGCGGTGAAATGGCTCAGTAGCAAAAACGCCGAGTTGTTGACATAATGATGCCAATCCATACCGGCTTGCTGTTGGCATAAGGACTGATGCAAGCTCGTAGGTATCAATCACCGGGTTGTAAGGGAAGGTGTGCCATTTTTTCAGAAACGCAAGGTCAAATTGGATTCGATGCCCCAAAATGGGGCTATCCCCAATAAAATCTACCAGGTTATGAATGACTGCACTCATGGTGGGTTGATTTCGCACCATGTCATTGGTGATACCTGTCAATTGGGTAATCATTGATGGGATTGGACGACCAGGGTTGATTAGTTGCGAAAAACGATCTTCGATTCGCTTGCCGTTGAACCGTACCGCTCCAATCTCTATTAATGCATCTTTTTGAGGATCTAATCCGGTTGTTTCTACATCGAGCGCTACGATTGAAGTCATGCCAGGATTATACCATCTGGATTGAATCTGATATTGAAGCTTAATAAGAGACTGCCAGACTATTCAACCGGAAGAATGTCTGGCAGCAAAATGATCAGGCTAAATAATCATCAACCTTGTGGGGGGATCGGCGTTTGCGATGCGGGAGGTATTTGCGAAATGCTTTTAGGTGCTTTGGGTTTAGGTTTGAAAACTTTACGGATGATCCAGATGATCAGGCGAACTACCATGTAAATCACCAAGGCGATTGGTAGAACGAATATGGCTATCCAGATGGCTGCATTTACCAGGAACTTGAAAGCTTTGATCAGCGCTTGAACCGCATCACGCGCTACACCAACAGGTTGCCATTTTCCGATGGTCACTGGTTGAATTGCTGCCTGTGCCTGGATCCGAACCGTAATGGCAGAAAGTTTCGATGATTCATCGTAGTATTTGATCTGACCTTTTAAGACTTCAATTTGTTCGTTGATGGAAACCAATTGGTTATAAACCATCATTACTTCTTCAGTTGTTTTTGCTTCATCCATGAATATCATCAATTGATCGCGTGTAGCTTCAAGGTTCTTAAGACGTGATTGAAGATCGGTATATTCCATTGTGATATCCTGACCTGAAACCTGTTCAGTCAAGATATCTGTTTCTGGATTTTCGACTTCAGCTTTGATCATCTCGATCGCTTCATCCAATTTGTCAGATGGAACTCTGATGGTAATACTTACCTCAGGAACTTCAAGTCCTTCACCTGTCTGAACTTTGTATAGATAGGAATTGACGACGTACCCCTTCATTTCATCTGCCATTTTCGAAATTGCTGTCTGTGATTCAATGGGATCGACAACAACAATAGATAGATCTGCATTGCGGATTACAATGCGATCTTGTCCTACCGTTGTTTCTGCTTCATATTCACCACCTGTTGAGACAGCTACTTCCATGACGGGTGCTTCAGCTATCGGTGTGGCATATCCTTTTTCATCCCTGATAAGTGAATCAACCTGATTGGTTGCAGATTTCGCAGCACAGCCGGCGAATAACAATGTTGCAATTGTGAGAATTACCCAGATTTTCTTTTTCATGGATTCCTCCTTAGGATCTTACTTCAATGACGATGTGGATAAGGGAAACGTTCCCGTTTTTATGCACCTGAAGCAAGGCGAATTGCATGATTGCGTGGTAAGCCAGCTTTGATTATTCTTTTTTGTACACCTTTGATGTCATAATCTACACGGAAGTTTTGCCAGGTGTTCTTCTCAGGTTCAAAAATGGCATACGAGGCACGTGGATCGCCATCACGCGGCTGTCCTACTGATCCAGGATTAAGAATGGCTCTTCCATCTAATTGTAGAATACTTTCATGCTTTAGCAAAGACCATACAATTTCACCGTCTGGTTCGCTGCTGAAAAAGGCAACGGGAATGTGTGAATGACCAACCAGGCATAATTGGGTGTTGAAGGATTCAAAATTCTCCGTTGCAGTCCAGGTATCCAGGATATATTCCCAAATAGGGAAACGCGGGCTACCATGAGCCAGAGTTGCAATATCTATCGTAAGGCATTCGGGAAGATTGAGAAGGTATTCGCGATTGGATTCATTCAGATGTAAATGGGTCCACCGGGCAGATTTTCGGGCATCAGAATTAAATGATTCGTCTGGAAGCATACCTAAAACGGCAGCTTCGTGATTACCTATAATGCAGGTTAGATTGGGTAAAGAACGAATTCGTTCTACACATTCATTGGGATCTGGGCCATAATCGACCAAGTCACCCAAACACCAAACAGCATCGAAAGGATCAGCAGAGATAAGAACAGCTTCGAGTGCAGTGAGGTTGGCATGAACATCAGAGATGACAAGAATGCGCATAGTTTATGGTATCGCAAAATTAAGAATGTAGTGATCTATAGATAAACTCGAAAAACTCGAATTCAACCCAGCAATTATAAACCAGGTGGTGCCTGGTCTCAGTGTCATTGGCTGCATATTTTTGTTAAGCAACCTGACAGGTTTGTAAGGGTCGGATGTCAGCCAGGTACCTTCGAACATCAATCCATCGCGAAAATAGATCGCTCTCTGACCAGAAGTGTTTTGCCAAATATGAACATCATGATAGGTGGGACTAAATTCTTCATATTCTGCAAAAAGAATGACGACATTTGAAAAACTTACTTGCTTACCATTTACTTTATCTATCAAAGGAATAAGGGGATATGTGTTTGTACCATCCCATGCTTCGATAAGACGTAAATAGTTTCCTGTTTCAGGATCATACTGCCATTGTCCATGATTCCAGCTGATATATTGGATATCAAGAGTATTTACTTGAATACCATCTGATGGAGGTACAGAATCAAATACTATTCCAGATAGGTCAGGACGGTTATTATCCATTCCTTGCGAATTTGCCCATTCAGTCACCGCTGCTGTGTCCACCCAAACACCGGTTGCACTATGTGTTGCCTGTCCACAAACAGGTGGACATTCGGAGAGAGAATAAGAAATGGCCCGACGGGGCAGATCACGTGTAATGATAGTCTCTACCCGGGGATCAGCATCTCCGTAAACCAGGATACCACCGAACATATTGGTGAGTTGGGTATCGATCAGACGTCCTGAACGTAAAGGCCAGGCTTTTGGCGTATCCTGGCTGTAATACAGAGCTAAAAAACGATTCATATATTCGCCAATATAGTATTCGAAAACTATATCGGCAAAAGAAAGACCTGCATGTGGGCGACCTTCAGGAGGAAAGTTGGATATTTTCGTCAAAACAGGACGACGGTTTAGTTTAGATATATCGGTTACTTCAAGGCCGGTGAGAGGGTTGATATTGCTATCAAATCCATAGATTCCTCTCATTCCGGTGCTGGCGTGTAATCCTGTAAGGACTATCTGGGTTATTGCGAGATCGTTCTCAGTAGGAATGACAGTTGACGTGAGTATTGGATCAGGAGTGTTTGTTGATAAAGTAGTGGGTGTAGAAGTTACCGCCTGGCTTGGTATGATTGCTGGATTCACACACCCAGAAATGAACAGCAGGTACGCTGTTGCCAGAATGCAGGCTCTTTTCATTCCCAACCCAGGATCACTTCTATGATCTTTTCAGCTACTTCCTGTTTACTTAATAAGGGCAGGGATATTGATTCCCCTTTTTTGGGAATGAGCACAACCCGATTATTATCTACCTCAAACCCGGCATCTTTTGCCAATATGTTGTTTGCAACGATCAAATCAAGGTTTTTTGTTTCTAGTTTACGCTGTGCGTTTGCAATTAAATCCTGACTTTCAGCAGCAAAACCAATCAATTTCTTTGGAAAGCCAGTAATGGATTTCTTTTCACCGATCAATTTTAAAATATCTGGTGTTGAACGCAATTCAAGAACTGGGATGCCCGTTTCTTTTTTAATCTTTTGAGTCTGTTCCTGTATTGGTGTAAAATCAGCCACCGCTGCTGCCATGATAAGTGCATAAGCATCTTTACTTTCTTCTTCCACTGCTTTTTGCATTTCTGCAGCAGTTTCAACAGATTTTATTACTGCACCTACAGGTGGAGTTAATTCTGAGTTGGTGGTAATCAAGGTGACGTCAGCGCCGGCGTTCAAAGCTGCCTGTGCTACGGCATATCCCTGCTTTCCTGAAGAACGGTTGGTTATAAAACGAACAGGATCAATAGGTTCTCGAGTTCCGCCTGCAGTAATCACGAATTTTTTCCCCTGTAATGGTCCCCCACGGCTGAAAAGAAAACGCACATTATCAAAAATCTCTGCCGGTTCCACCATGCGACCTGGTCCTGTCAATCCAGAAGCCAAATGTCCTTCAGCTGGTCCAACCACAATTGCTCCGCGCTCTTTGAGAATATGCAAGTTCGCCTGTGTTGCGGGGTTTGCGAACATGCCTCCATCCATTGCAGGGGCAATCATCAGTGGGCAATGAGAAGCAAGAGTGGCTACCGTCAGTAGATTGTCTGCAATTCCATGTGCCAAACTTGCCATGGTATTAGCAGAAATAGGAGCGATCAGAACAAGTTCAGCGGCACGACCGAGTTCGATATGAACCACATGCCCTTCTCCACCCCATAGGTCATCTTCAGTGTATGCTTTTCTACCGGTGACTGATTGAAAAGTGAGAGGATTCATGAAATGGAGAGCTTTTTCCGTCAGAATCACATCGACCTTTGCGCCTGCCTGGGTTAATTTGGAAGCCAGATCAGCAGCTTTATATATAGCAATTGAACCTGTTACGCCTAAAAGAATAGTTCTTCCTTCGATGGGATTCTTCATACTATCTTTCCTTTATTAAATTAATGATTATTTTCCCAAAGGATACGCATGCCATCTAATGTCAACCAGGGTGCACGAATCTGTATGGCAGGCACGTGGGGAGCGATAAGGCCCACTAATCCCCCGGTAGCAATCACTTTAATATCATCCCCCATTTCTTTTTGGAACCGCTCGATCATTCCCGTTACCATGCTCGCATATCCATATACCAATCCAGACTGTAAAGCATGTATGGTATTCCTGCCAATTAAAGCAGGTGGCTCTTTCAGTTCAACACGGGGAAGTTTGGCTGCATGGGAGAATAGGGCTTCGGATGATAAACCCAATCCAGCTGTGATTGCACCACCCAGGTAAACACCTTCTTTGGTAAGGGCATTGAATGTTGTGGCAGTGCCAAAATCAATGATACAGGCTGGACCGCCATAATAAGTATTTACGGCGACAGCGTCAGCGATACGGTCAGCTCCGACAGCATTCGGATCCTCATATCCTATGGTAATGCCCAATTTTAAGTTGGGAGTTATGATTAGCGGTTCTTTGTTTAAATATTGCTGGCATGCTTCAATGATACGATGCGTTAACGGGGGTACTACGGAAGACAAAACAATACCAGACAGTTCGAGATGCTCAACATTGTAATGTTCCAATAAACTCGTCAATTGGATTCCGTATTCATCGGGCATACGGTTATGATCAGTAGCCAGACGCCAATGTGGACCAAGAGTGTCACCCTCATATAAACCAATTGTTAAATTCGTATTTCCAAGGTCTATGGCAAGAAGCATACTTTATCCCTTTTTGCTCACTGATTCTATGATCTCAGCCACGTAATCAAACCGACTGAAGGCGGGCATTATATATATGCCATTAATTGAAGGTTTGATCTTCTCGATTAATTCTACTGCAATTTGAATACCAGTTTTTGGTGAATCTTCACCTGCTGCTTGCATTCGCTCACGGATTTTGTCTGGAATAACTATACCTGGCACCTCATGATGCAGGAATTCAGCATGACGGTAGTTTATGAGAGGAAGGATGCCTACAATAAGTGGAATAGGAAGTTCACCAGAAATCGAGTGATAACGATCAAGGAATATTTCAAGGGTGTGTAGATCGTAAATTGGTTGTGTCAGACAAAAATCTGCACCTGCCCGGATCTTGCGATTGAGATTCTTGATTTCATCATCGAAATTTGACGGAGCAAGATTGAGGGCACAACCGACAAAAAATGTGGTGGGTTGACCAATATCTGCTCCTGCATGATCAACGCCGGCATTGAATCGCTGCTTTATCAATTTGATTAAACCAGAAGGAACCAGATCATAATTATCCATAGCATCAGGGTAATCACCAATTGCAGTGGGATCACCCATGACGACAAAGACATTCCGTACACCCATGGCATGGGCTGCCAGCAGATCACCCTGCACGCGGAGTAAATTTCTTCCACGGGTTGGGAAATGGAGCACTGTCTCGATCCCCACCTGTTTTTGAATGAGGGAGCAAACAGCCCAGGGACTCATGCGCATGCGAGCCATCGGGCTATCTGCAACGTTGATTACATCTGCACCGGCTTCTGCCAACAGACTGGCACCTGCAAGTAGTTTATTGGTGGTTAATCCTCGTGGAGGGTCCATTTCGACCGCAAATACAAATTCTTTACGCGCCAGTTTTACTGCAAGTTGAGTCGGTTGGAGTGCAGGGGCAGTCTCTTCTTCTTCGACTACTGTCTGAGTTAATCCGTTGTGATAATTCACCAGGTCAGCGGATTGAATGGCTTTATTCATGACAGCAATATGTTGCGGGGTAGTACCACAGCATCCTCCAATGACTTTTGCGCCTGCTTCCCAAAATGCCAGGGCATAATCACTGAAGTAATCCGGTGATGCTGGATACATGATACGACCGCTCATGTGCTCTGGCCAACCAGCATTAGGCATAGCAGAAAATCTTCCATCTGGAACTGCCTGGTGCATTTGTTTCAGTACTCGTAAAATTTGCGAAGGTCCACCAGAACAATTCACCCCCAGAATATCAGCGCCATATTCTCGTAATTTATACGCAACTTTTGCTGGTGAATCGCCAAGGAGTGTACGGTCATCGCGCGTGTATGTCATTGAAGCAATTATTGGAATATCAGCGTTCAATGTTCTGCAGGCATGAATGGCTTCACGAATTTCATATAGATCGGTGATTGTTTCGATGATAATGAGATCGACACCTGCATCGAGAAGAGCAGCTATTTGTTCTTTAAAAACCTCAAAAGCTTGCTCAGGTAATACTCTCCCAAAAGGGGCAAGGCGCACACCCAGAGGTCCAACATCTCCAGCGACCAGAACATCGGAGAATGAAGCCAGAATGACACGGCGTGCAAGCTCCACTCCTGCATGATTGATCTCAGCAACGTTATCCTCCAGGCCAAACCGTGCCAGTTTATACCGGTTTGCACCATAGGTATTTGTTTGAATGATCTGAGAACCCGCTTCAATGTATTCACGATGAACTTCAGCTACCAACGCTGGTTTTTCTATGTTGAGGTTATCGAAACATTCTTCAAAACTCACATTTCGTTGGTTAAGCATTGTTCCCATCGCACCATCTGATAGAATAGGGCGTTCACCTTTCAATAATTGGGTAAAACGGTAAGTGGTCATAGTAAACTTTCCTATCTATTTTTCATTAATTGTTCTATCCGGCTTTCACCAATATTGAAATACTTTGCTGCGGGGTGATGAATAATGATGGCAGCGGTAGATTGCTCTGGGATGAGCTGATATGCTTCTGAAAGATGCATTCCCAGCTCGGTTTCGACGGGAAGCAATTTAAATACTTTTTTGTGTTCAGCAAGATCCGGAATAGCTGGGTAACCCCAGGAGTATCTTTTACCCTGGTCGGAAGGGAGGTTTAATTCGCGGCGAATATGTTGGTGCAGATAATCAGCTGCAGCTTCTGCCATTTGAACTGCCAATCCATGAGTGAAATATGCTTCACTGTAATTATTTTCTGCCTGCAATTTATCAAACTTTTCAGTGGCAGTTTGACCAACGGTAACAACCTGAATAGCAACCATATCCATGATTCCTGAATCAACCCTGGCAAAATAATCTGTGAGACTTAAATGCTCTTCTTCTGCCTGGCGAGGAAAAGAGAAGCGGATAATTTCAATTGGTGAATTTGAACTAATGCTGGTTGGCTCATAGATAATGAGCTCGGAATCTGTCGACTGAGCTGGCCAATAACCATACATCCCTTGTGGAAACAACCAGGGATCGCTTAATGCCTTACGTCGCATATCATTCAATCGTTCTTCATATTCTTGCTTTAATTTATTCCAGGCTTCGCCGTGTGTATTTTTAGCTCCCCAGGAAAGCCTGAATAACTCATTAATCGACAGGTGTTTAAAGACAGCATCGAGTGGCATAGATTTGACTAACCGCGGTCCCCAATGAGGTGGTACAGGAATCTCGTTGGCGGGTTGAGTATTTGATCTGATAAAGGAGATAGAATTATTTCCGACAGCGTCGGATTTTTTTTCTGATTCCAAAAGCGCTTCGCGGTGCATTCTTTCATATAAAGTTTCACGTTTTGAATCTGTAGATAGACCCTCCATCACCTGTAGCCCCTCAAAAGCATCCTTACAATAGAAGACACCCGGCTGATACCATTTACCATCATCTGTCTGAAGGATCCTTCTGCCAAAGCGTGGATTGATCGCAGCTCCTCCGATCAGTACCGGGTAGTTCAAGTTTCGCCGGTGAAGCTCATTAACGATCAAAGGCATTTGTTTGCTGGTGGATACCAGAAGTGCACTCAATCCTATGGCATCTGCTTCATTTTCAATTGCGTTGGAGATGATCGTTTCTGCAGGAACCTGCTTTCCAAGATCGATCACTTTATATCCATTATTGCTCAAGATGGTTTTCACCAGGTTTTTGCCAATATCATGAACGTCTCCGTACACAGTTGCTAAAACAATCGTACCTTTACTGACACCTTCTGCTTTTTCAAGATACTTTTCCAAATGGTTGACGGATTTTTTCATCACCTCTGCAGATTGAAGAACAAATGGAAGGATGAGTTCTCCACTACCGAATTTATCACCTACTTCTTTCATGGCAGGTAACAATATGTCGTTCAGAATACCAATCGCTGTTTCGTGCTTGCTCAATTGTGGATCGTTGTGGATTATCTCATCAATCGCAGTTTCCACTGGCTCTTTCAACCGGTGAAGGATACAATAGTGCAGTTTTTCAGCAGGGTCGAGAGCTGCCAATAATTGCTGTTGATTGGTTATTTTGGCTTGAACTTGCAATCTGTTCTGTTCGAAATGCTGGATCAATCGCTGCAATGCATCTGGAGAGCGATTGAAGAGAAGATCTTCAGCTAATGTACGCTCGAAGGAATCTATCTCAGCGTAAGGTTTGATTTGTGCAGGATTAATGATTGCCATATCAAGACCCGCCTGCACGCAATAGTACAACATCACACTGTTCAATACAGCCCTGGCAGGCTGTGATAATCCAAAAGACACATTGCTGACACCCAATGATGTCAGCACACCAGGCAATTCTTGCTTGATCCTGCGAATACCTTCCATTGTCTGGATTGCAGCATCCGCATATTCTGGGTCTCCGGTCGCCATAGTGAAAGTCAGATCATCAAATACTATGTCACCGGGGTGGAAACCATACTCATCGATTGCAATGTCGTAAATCCTTCTTGCGATTTCAAGTTTTCTGTCAGCAGTTTTTGCCATTCCTTTTTCATCAATAGTCAATGCAATAACTGCTGCGTTGTACTTCTTTGCTAGAGTGAATACTTGATCAAGTTTTGTACGTCCACCTTCAAGATTGGTTGAATTGACCAAACACCTGCCTGGAGCTGTTTGCAAAGCAGCCTCCAGTACTTCAGGTTCAGTGGTATCAATGATAAATGGTGACTGAATAGTAGGTGCCAGTGTTTTGATTAGGGTGTGCATCATTTCAGGTTCATCAGTGCGTTCTGTAAGAGCAACACAAAGGTCTAACCCGTGAGCACCACTGTCCAATTGCTGGCGGGCGAGATCGATTGCGCTATCAAAGTCATTTGCCAGCATAAATTTCTTGAATTTTGCGCTTCCCTGTGTATTCAAACGTTCACCAATCAAGAAAGGTTTCGGTTCTTGCTGCATGGGCACTGCAGAGATAGAAGACGCCAACCGGGGAATGAACTGTCGAGGGCGGGTATCTGGCGTTACATCTTGCAGTCCTTCAACCAATAAACGGATATGTTCAGGAGTAGTACCACAGCATCCCCCAACCACATTGATCTTGTATTCTTTAACAAATTCGATCAATTCGTTAGCGAAAGGTTCAGGAAGCATGGGATAAACTGCCTGTCCATCCACATTCATGGGTAAGCCAGCATTTGGGATACAGGAAACAGGAATTGTAGCATTTGCTCCCAGATACTTGATGGGTTCACGCATATGGTCTGGACCTGTAGAACAATTCAATCCTATAACACTAATTCCCATACCTTCGAGAATTGCAAGTACAGCAGGAGCATCAGTTCCCAACAACATTCGCCCAGTAGTATCCAATGTAACCTGGGCTTGAATGGGTACTGAAATATTGGTCTGTGCAAAGGCATCGAATATGCCCAGAATGGCTGCTTTTACTTCCAGAATATCCTGTGATGTTTCAATGAGCAGAAGGTCAACACCACCTTCCAACAAACCTTGTGCTTGCTCTCTAAAAATATTTGATAACTCGGTAAATGAAATATTTGATAATTCTGGATCATTCATAGAAGGAAGTTTCCCTGATGGTCCCATTGATCCTGCCACAAGGCGAGGTTTGCCTTCGGTACTGTAACTGTCTGCAATTCTTCTTGCAAGATAGGCTGCTTCACGGTTAATGTTTAGCACCTGATCGGAAAGCCCGTATTCGCCCAAGGTAATGCGGTTGGAGCGAAATGTGCAGGTTTCGATGACATCTGCACCTGCATCTAGGTAAGAACGATGTACTTTTTCTACCGCATGAGGGTAGCTAATGACTAAATAATCGTTGCAGCCATTGGTCTTTTCGCTGCCAAAATGATCAGGCGTCAGGTTCATCTTCTGCAGACTGGTTCCCATAGCGCCATCGAAAATCACCACTTTCTGGGAAAGGAGGTCAAGATATTTTTGGTTTGTCATGTTAGTTTTCATATATCCTCATTAATGAAATCCACATATAAAAACAAATCCCTCTGATAAGAGAGGGAAGCTTTGCGGCCCTCATCTTCCAGGAAAAAACTTCCTGCCGGAATTGGCACCAGCATAAGCGGTTGCCGAGGTTTCTCAGGGCCGGTCCCTCCACCTCTCTTGATGAGTTGATTACAATTAATTTTATCACATTTAGACTACTAATAATTAAATAAACGCAAAGGTAACAGACTTATGGTATAGTAATTCCGTAGTTTTTGGAGGAAATTGTGCCATCTTTTAAAAGAGTGTTGTTGACCGGAATTATTATCACTGTTATTGGTTGGGCGGGATTGGTGGCGCTCATCCAACTCACTACACCTACTCTAGGTCCTCGATGGTTGTTCTTCTTTCTTCTCTATCTGGCAATTAGTGGAATTGCGCTTCCAATAGTTGCTTTTTTGAATATCAGATTTCCTTCTACACCGCCTATTGAAACACAGGGAATTGTGCGTCAGGCTTCCTGGTTTGGGGTTTATGCCTGCATTCTGGCGTGGTTGCAGCTGGGACGAGTGATGACCAGTTTTCTTGGAATTGCCATTGCAATTGGTTTTATTTTGATCGAAATGTTCATCCGATTGCGTGAACGCAGTCGTTGGCACCCTGGGGATGTTGAGAATGACTGATTTACGATCTATTCCACCCGTCAATTCATTATTGGCAAGTGAAAAAGCAATAGAATTGACCAAGGAATTTGGCAAAGAGCAGGTTTTAGATGCCATAAGGCAAACATTGGATGAAATTCGGGAACAAAAAAATCCTGGAAATATCAGTGAGTCTTTTATTTTCAAAAAGGTAGAGCAAAAACTTGATCGATTGTTCCTGCCAACCCTGAAACCTGTGATCAATGCCACTGGTGTGATACTTCATACAAATTTGGGTAGAGCACCTCTATCTCATAATGCCATTCAAGCAATTCATGAGACTGGAGGGAGATTTTCTACACTGGAATTCGATTTGGAAAGTGGGAAAAGGGGATCCCGTTCAATCCATGTCGAAGATCAATTAAAACGGTTGTTGGGCGTTGAATCAGCTTTGGTAGTTAATAACAATGCTGCAGCGGTGTTGTTATGTTTATCGGCACTGGCGCGAAGACGAAAAGTAGTAATCTCTCGGACCCAGTTGGTGGAAATTGGTGGGGGGTTTCGGGTACCTGACGTGATGCGCCAATCAGGAGCAGTATTGCATGAAATCGGAACTACCAACCGTGTTCATATTGAGGATTATCTAGAAGCGCTGCAGGAAAAACCAGCACTGGTATTAAGAGCTCACCATTCCAATTATCAGATCATCGGATTTCATAGCGAACCACCTCTTAGAGAAATTGTGAACGCTGCGCATAGCAATAATATTCCAGTAATGGATGATCTGGGTTCTGGTGCAATTCTAGATACTTCACGATATGGTTTAGGTCATGAACCAATGGTACAGGAAAGCCTGGATACAGGTGTAGATGTTGTTTGTTTTTCGGGTGATAAGTTATTGGGGGGTCCACAAGCTGGGATCATTGTTGGGCGAAAGATTTATCTTGATAAGATCAAAAAGCATGCATTGGCAAGAGCTGTAAGAGCGGATAAACTTTGCCTGGCTGCATTGTTTGCAACAATCACAGATTATTTACGCGGAGATGCAGAAAAGTCAATTCCTGTCTGGCAAATGCTGTTAAAGAGTGAAAAAGAGCTAAAAGATACTGTTAGTAATTGGAAAAATATATTAGGGATAGGTGAAATCATTCCTGGAAAATCAACTGTGGGTGGTGGTTCACTTCCTGGCGAGACTGTACCCACATGGTTACTAGCAATTCGTATAACCAAACCGGATAGATATTTGGCTGCTTTACGAGAAGGTGACCATCCAGTGATTGCCAGGATAGAAAATGATTCAATCGTTTTTGATCCGAGAACTTTAATGAATTTTCAAGAACAAGAATTACTATCAAAAATTAGGACTGTTTTTATTGAAAACGAAAATAGCAAGGGAAAGGAATAACAATGAAATCTGATATTGACATCCTTATGAAAAAATACTCCATCGATGCCATGCTTGTTACAGGAAGAGCTGATCATAACCCTGCGATGGTATATCTAACCGGTGGTGCTCACCTGACAAATGCTGATCTATTGATCAAGCCGGGGGAAAAAGGGATTTTGTATTGCAACATGATGGAGCGCGACGAAGCTGCGAAAACCAATTTTGAAGTAAGGTTATTCACACAAATACCAATGGAAAAATTATTGACAGAAGCAAAAGGCAGCCAGCACCTTGCTATTGCGCTTCGCTACAAACAAATGTTCGAAGCTGCAGGGATCACTACTGGTAGAGTGGCATTATATGGTGAGCAGGATCTTGGGGTGGGGTATACTCTTATGCGCGATCTACAACAATTGATGCCTGACATCGAGTTAGTTGGTGACCTTCCACACGATGTTCTCCTACTGGCGCGAGAAACAAAATCTGAAGAGGAACTGGTACGTATTCGTCAGATGTCAAAGGTAACACAAGAAGTAGTTGGCAATACACTAGATTTCCTTACCGGGCATAAGATTAAGAATAATCAATTGGTGAAATCCGATGGTTCACCTCTGACGATTGGCGAAGTGAAGAAGCACATCAATTTGTGGCTTGCTGAACGAGGTGCTGAAAATCCTGAAGGAACCATATTCGCCATAGGAAGAGATGCAGGTGTACCTCATTCCAGCGGAAATAATGATGACAAAATTGAATTGGGAAAGACGATCATTTATGATATCTTCCCTTGTGAACAAGGGGGAGGGTATTTTTATGATTTCACTCGTACATGGAGTCTGGGTTTTGCTACAGATGAAGTATTGGGGATGTACGATCAGGTTAAAACTATCTACAGTGAGTTGCAAAAGAGCATACGATTGGGCGAACCATTTTGCACATACCAGAAGCAGACCTGTGAATTTTTCGAGAAACATGGGCATAAAACTCTGCTTTCTCAACCGGATACAGAGGAAGGGTACATTCACTCTATTGGGCATGGACTTGGATTAAATGTTCATGAACGGCCATTCAGCGGGGTATTGACAACACCCGATCATCTAATCCAACCCGGATCAGTTTTCTCCATCGAACCAGGTCTCTATTATCCTGAAAAAGGTTTTGGAATACGGCTTGAAGATACCTACACTGCCAGATCTGATGGAAGTATTGAACGTCTTTCGGACTTTCCATTAGACCTGGTAATTCCGATTAAATAAGGCAAGGAAAAATATGGCAGAAACATCTCTTCCACCTGCACGAATCCTGGGGATCGAATCATCCTGCGATGAAACGGCTGCTGCCGTTATCGAAAATGGACGCTTCCTTTTATCCAGTGTGGTTGCCAGCCAAATCGATCTGCATGCGGCTTATGGTGGAGTATTTCCAGAAGTCGCTTCTCGCCAACATATCAAGACAATATATGGGGTGGTCGATCAGACATTGCAGCAGGCTCATATTGGTTTAGGGGATGTAGATGCTATCGCTGTAACAAGAGGACCGGGTCTGGCTGGTTCATTAGTAGTAGGGTTGAATATGGCAAAAGGCATTGCCCTGGCTGGGAATGTCCCTTTGGTGGGAGTAAACCACCTGGAAGGGCATATCTATTCAGCCTGGGTGACCAAACCAGATGGCAAGGAACCCCCACCTGCACCTAAATTTCCTCTGATGGCTTTGCTTGTTTCTGGTGGTCATTCAGAGCTTTATGTGATGGAAAAGCATATCCAATACACCCGTCTGGGTGGAACTCTGGATGATGCTGCGGGAGAAGCTTTTGATAAAGTGGCCCGGTTATTAGGGCTGGCATATCCGGGTGGACCATCGATCGAAAAAGCTTCAAAAGAGGGTGATCCACAGGCTTTCCATTTTCCTCGTGCCAGGCTTGAAGGTACATGGGATTTTTCATTCAGTGGATTAAAAACCGCTGTTTTGCGTCTGGTAAGAAAATTCGAAGAAGAAGGCAAACCTATTCCGGTAGCTGATATGGCTGCCAGTTTTCAAGCTGCTGTGGTCGATGTGCTGGTCGAAAAGACACTTTATGCAGCAGAAGAATATAGTGCGAAGGAAATTCTGGTTGCTGGCGGTGTTTCTGCAAATAAAGCATTGCGCGAAGCTTTTCTCTCGAAATCAAAGTTAAAAGTTAACATTCCACCTTTATCTCTCTGCACTGATAATGCAGCTATGATTGCAACAGCAGGATACTACCGGTTTGTAAATGGAACCCGCGACCCATTGGATCTGGATGCTTTGCCAAACTGGCTTTTAGTATAGAAACGTTATTATTTTCGGAGGTTTCATTGAATGGCTAATTTATTGAACAAAGATATCCTTAGGCAATTATCCGAAATCTTCAAGGCGTTATCGAGACCTGTTGTTTTATTATTTTTTAATGATAATAGCGACCATTGTGAAACTTGCGAACAAGTGAGTCAATTACTTGAAGAAATTGCATCTATTTCGAATATGATCATTGTTAAGCAATTCATAATCGAAAATGCTCAACAAGTCGCTGAAAAGTATGGTGTCGAAAAAACACCCGCCATTGTTGTCTGTGCCCAGGAGGGAGAAAATCTGGTGGATTATCACATCCATTTTTATGGAATCCCCTCTGGAATGGAGTTCGAAACATTTATCCAGACTATAATGATGGTATCCAATGGAGAGACTGATCTCGAAAAGGAAACCATTGCATTTCTACAGGATTTGAAGAAACCCGTACATCTGCAAGTTTTTGTTACACCTACCTGACCATATTGTTCATCAGCCGTGATGCTGGCGTTTCAAATGGCAATGGTTTCGGATAAAGTTCATGCAGAAATGGTACAGGCGAGAGAATTTCCTGAATTATCTGACCAATTTCACGTTCATGGGGTACCCCATACCAATATTAATCAGGGCAAAGGGGAAGCAATTGGTGCAATTCCAGAAGCAGACCTTGTACATGAGATCGAAGCTGCATTGAAGAATTGAGGAAAGTTATGAATGCTCAACTTGTTTGGAAAGAAGGAATGAGTTTTGACGGCACCGCTGACACTGGATTTGTTGTGCCAGTTGGCACTACACCGGAATTCGGGGGCAATAATGATGGATTTAAGCCTCTGGAATTGCTTCTTGTTGGATTAGCAGGGTGTACAGCAATGGATGTTGTATCCATTTTGAAAAAGAAGCGGCAGGATATAACCAATTTTGAAGTCAAGGTGCATGCTGAAAGGGCTGAAGATCACCCAAAGGTGTTCACCAATATTGTAATGGAATATATTGTGAAGGGGAACAATATCGATCCTGCAGCAGTCGAACGCGCGGTGGAACTTTCTACGACGAAATATTGCTCTGCTCATGCAATGTTGAGCAAAGCAGCGCCAATAACTCATATGATCACGATTCAATAATTATTCTATACTGAAGATTATCAAGAGCAGCAAATGCTGCTCTTTTTATTGCCCTGCTTGAATTTGGCTGTTGATGTCTGAACAGTCACAGGCGGTAACTGTACGGCTGAATCGTTTTAATTCGCCCAGGTATTCAGCTGCTCCGTTGTAGGCGATCCACCCTTCCAAATTAAAAGCAAGAACACCAGCAGCAGAGATCCATTCTCCATTATATTTTCGGGCAATATGGACGTGAGTTCCGGTTGCCCGTCCGCCTTCACAGGAAGGGATACCGATTGGATCTCCTTTTTTCAAGGTTGTTCCCACTTTAGGAAAGCTCCCATTTGCCAGATGGAGGTAAAGAACCACCCATCCCGTACGTTCATCCATGTCGCCATCCAGATCTAACACAACAAGCGCGTCGCCTGTTCTGGCTATTACTCCATCTGCAATAGCTGTAGCATATTCATCTGTGGGGGAGCAGCCCCCCACCACATTAGGTGGTGCAAAATCAAGTGCAGCCAGAGGGACACCATTTCCCCAACCTGTATGAGGGCCACCCGTAAATGCCCAAGATACACCTTTAGCAAAGGGAAAGCTCATTTCAGGCTGGTTCAAGCTACCTGGAATATGGTCAGAATTGCTTTGCCAGGGATCTCCGAAAAAGGAAGCATAAGTCTTGGCAAGCCCTTCACCAGAGATCGCCAGGGTATATGCGTTGGAATCCATTACTTTCGCGTAATATTGCTGTAAAGCCACCGTTGCAGCATTTTGCCAGGGATCAGGATATTCCAGGCGTCCATCATTATGTTCAAAGGAAATCAATTCTCCAGTTCTCCAACCATAGTAACCATTGTTTAGAAAATTAGCGATATAGAGAAGTTCCTGCACAAGACCTGCACGCATAGGGTCATTCAATCCTAAAGGAGAATCCTCTGAAACCTTCATTACTGGGTCGGACAACCCTCCTGTCTGGTATTCGATCAAAGCTAACAGTAGTCTGGGTGAAATACTGTAATTAGTTGAAAAATATTCAATGATTTCTCCACCCTGATACCAGGCATCCGCAAACCAGACACGATAATTCTTCAGCCAACCTGGTGTTGAATTCACAAAGGATACTGGATCGAAACCTATTTGAGCGGGTCCGTTGACATAAAGTCCATCTGGAATGATCTGGTAGGAAGTTCCCCAAAGCGCTCGATAATAGATTGGGATCTTCAAAGGTAATCCTGGCGGTAGTGTTGTGACATCTTTTGGGAGAATGTCATTCGCCTGACGGATCTCTAATTCAGTTGTATTGAACCTGGCTGCCAAGGCAGGAAGGTTATCTCCTGTCTGGCAGACATAATCCACTAATTCACCTGGTGTGTATTCGGGTCTGGTGGGAAGAGGAGTGGGGAGGTTTGCAGTCGTCGATAAAACAGTGGGTGTTGGAGCAGTTGGCGGAATACCATTTTCATCAATGGCTCGAAAACATCCTGATGATGTGATCATGATAAAGATCACAAATAATAGGATCAAAATTTTCTTGGCAAATGGAAAATAATATCTAGCGTGAAATGCGGCTTTCATATGAACCAACTGTGCTGGCTGTGACAATCAGATCACCTTTTGTCAGGTTACCTTTATAGGGGGCCAGCCCATTGTGGGCGGTCCAACCACTGAGATTAAATGGCATGGGTCCGTCAGCAAGGATCCATTCTCCATTATATTTTCTTGCAATATGTACATGAGTACCTGTGGCGAGCCCACCTTCGCAGGAAGGATGTCCGATCTTTCCTTCCAAAGGAAGTCTGGTACCTACTGCTACTCTATCTTTTGTGGCGATATGGAGGTACATAATTGCCCAACCCGTTTGTTCATTTCCGTCACCATCCAGATCAAGAACAACCACTCCATTCTCAGAGCGGGTAATCACACCCGGTGCTGATGCTGTAACCCACTCAAGCGATTCTACGCAACCATTTTCATTGGCTGCAGGGGCAAAATCAAGAGCTGAAAGAGCACCATCTTTCCCCCATGCAGAGTGAGGACCTCCGGTCAAGCTCCAAAGGGTTCCTGCATAAAACGGCAGTTCCAATTCAGGTTGGCTGAGATCGGTGGGATAGAGAGGTTCAACAGACTGGGCGCGTATCCAATAGTTCCCAAACATTCTTTCATGCAATCCAGTAATTCCATCTGGTGTATATAAATTGCCAGCCCATTGCTGTGCATAATACAACTGCGAAAACAGGTATTGTATGGCAACAGTACCGGCATTTACTGTTGGTGCGATACGTAAAGTTTCACCATTTGGAAAACATAATTCGGTTAGTAAGCCTGCTCGCCAACCATAATACCCAATGGATAACTGTTGTACCGCCCAGGCAAGCTGGTGATAGAGGTCTTTGTAAGCATAATCAATATAACCCATTGGGTATTCGGTTTGTGCCATGTTTGCTGGCTGCCCATAAACCCAATTGCTTTGATATTCCAGCAACGCCAAAAGTAATCTGGGATTGATGGAATTTTCAATGGCAACTTTTTCGATCACATGCGCACCTGTGATGTTACCAGTCGATAACCATTGAGAGTAAGTGGAAAGGTAACCACCTGCTTCATTGACAAATGCCTCTACATCAAAATCAATGGCTGAAGGTGAAAAAACAACTTCACTATCAGGGAATAAAATATCTGCCGGGGTGGTATCCCCCAACCGGTTTGGAATGATCAACAGTAAATTTGGCTTAAGCAGTGAAGTTACTGGCAATGTTTCAGGGGAAATGATCTCATCTGGATTTACGTTGAACCTGACTGAAAGCACAGGCAACGTGTCTCCCGCTTGTGTGTAGTAAAGAACCGGTGGTATTGGAGTGGGCGAAGTAGTGAGATCAACGGTTGGAGCAATAGGGTCGATGGTTGATGCGGGAGAGATAGTAGCATCCTGGAAGATACCTTGAGTCTGTGTGGCTGGAAGGGTAGAAATGGGAAGATCTGTGAAGGGATCATCGGGATATTTGACGCTGCGGGTACATGCCAAAGCAGGTATACACCAAGCGAAAAGAAGGAACAGGAAGATGCCCTTCTTTTTACCGTTGAATCTGATTTTCTGGTTTTCGACTGTCCCAGGCTTCAACAATTTTTTCATTCTTTACCAGGTAACCATTATATTCTATCCCTGTTCCTTGCGAAACCCAGCCATCCAATATGAATGGGAGATCTTGGTCAGCAGGGATCCACTCACCATTATATTTTCGTGCAATATGCACATGTGTGCCATTCGATACTCCTCCTTCACAGGAAGGGTGCCCGATCCGTTCGCCCGCTTTGACCGGAGTGTTTACAGGTATACGATCACGGGTTTCGATATGAAGGTATAGCACAGTCCATCCGGTTTCTTCATATCCATCTCCATCCAGATCAATTACGACCACGCCATTTTCTGATCGAGTGACCCATCCATCCGAAACAGCTGTAACCCAGGCGTCATTCACCACACATCCCAATGCATCTCCAGGAGGTGCGAAATCCAATGCTGCCCATGCAGAACCTGTACCCCAACCACCATGGGGACCACCTGTGAATGACCAGACAGTTCCATTCTCAAAAGGGAGCTGCAAGACAGGCTGCGTCAGGTCAGTCGGTAGGAGAGGATCAATCGAATAATCGAAAGCCTGTCCAAAATAATTGTTAAAAATTTTGATAAAACCATTTTTGCCAACAACTTCACGCCATTTATCCTGGTTATAGAGTAACGATGCAAGATGCTGTACTGCAGCGGTACCAGCATTGATCGTTGGGTCGGGTGGGATGATGGAATCATCAGGTAAAATCCATGCAGCTACTGCATTCACCTTCCAAAGGTAATATCCCATGTTCAAATTGTTAGCTGCCCAAGCCATTTGAAGGTAAAGACCTTCGTAATACTGGTTGATATAACCGGCGGGGTATTTTTGCTGAATTTCTGTGGGGGCAGTGCTGCTAATCCAGTTTCCCTGGTATTCTAACCAGGCAAGCAGAATATGAGGATGCACCGAAAATTCTTTGCTGACGCGGTCGATGATCTGTGCACCAGTCATTTCAACATCATTTACTTTTTCTTTGTATACCGCAAGGTATCCACCCGTTGAATTCACAAAATTGTTTAGATCAAAACCAATTGCAGAGGGACTGCGTACCAATTCGGAATCAGGAATGATTTTGAAAGCTGGCCCTTGAGAAGCTGGATTGGGTGGAGGAAGGATCAGCTCCATCCCAACATCCAACAGATCGGGATTTTCAATCTGGTTGATCTCAATGATCGTATTCAAGGGCAGAGTATATTTTTCAGCAATGGCAGCCAGCGTATCACCAGGCTGGACAATGTACGTCACGGTATCTGTGCGGAGAGCCGGTAACTGCCGGCCTGTATCGGGCGTGGGGCTGGATAAGGGAAGGGCTGGATTATGGGTGGGTGCAATCCATCCTGTTTGAGTTGGAACCGGTGTACTGTCATTTTCCGGTGCACGAAATGCATTCTCATCTGCAGGGCGAATGCACCCTACCAGCAGGTTTACGAGAAGCAGTCCAATGAAAATACGGAAAAATGGTTTCATTATTCTTCAAACCGGAAGGGCATTCTCCTTCCGCCAATCAAATGCAGGTGAAGATGGTTAACAGATTGCCCTGCATCGGGTCCGGTATTGAAAACCAACCGGTATCCGCTTTCTTTCAAGTTAAGCGTAATAGCGAGCGCTCTGGCGACCATGACCATATGACCTAACATGTTCTCATCCTTGGCTTCAAGTTGGTTCACCGATACAATATGTCTGTTTGGTACGATCAATACATGCACAGGAGTGATGGGGTGAGAGTCGTAAAAAGCTGTTACTTCATCATCCTGGTGCAAGATTTTTGCCGGAGCGAGCCCTCTAACGATATTACAAAAGATACAGTTATCCATAATCAGGGTTGCTTCTCTGGATATTTTCCATAAATTGGTGCGCAAACAATGTCGTAATATTCCAGCTCAATTGCTTTATTGCTTTGCGCATACTGTGCTGCTTCATTTCCAATCTGCCTTACCGTATCGATATGAATTGAAGCATCCGTATCCCAGTAGCGCGGGAGTGTCATCAGTGGATCGCCAGCGTTTATCTCAGGAAAGTAAGAAGGGCGCTGTGGATCAGACACATCACTTTGCGGGACCCAATTGTACATAACCGGTCCGCGGGGATTAATGGTGAAACCTACTTTGTAACCTGCTTCACGGGCAATTTCAACGCTGCGTTTCGTGAAAACACCCCCTGGCCAGATGATGGCAGAAGGGGTTTTTCCAAAGTGATCGTGGATGACTGTAATTGAGCCGAATAACTCGTTTTTGATGAAATCATCAGAAGCATCTGCGGTCATGTTGATATTATGGATCACCCCATGCGCCTGATGATCGACATAACCCTGTGCTTCCACCCATTCATTTTCCTGCCAGAGATAATCCGGAGTGTCGGGAGCACTGATCCAGGCATTCACCACCACCCAGCCATATTCGTCGTACAGGCTTCGGAAATGGTCTTCGAAGTATTCAGATCGTTTGCGGTCATCCACGATTAAAAGTGCGGATCGTTCAGGTATTTTTGCATTGTTTTCCATAAAATCAACAAATTGGGTCATGGAAATTGCTTCAAAGCCCTGGTCTCGAAGATCCTTGACCAATTGCTGAAATTGATCGACGGAGATCTGGTTCGCTTCTGTAACAGCGCCTTTGGTGATCGAGTGGAACATGATAGGCATCACCACTGTTCCGGGGCTGCTTTTATTGGGATCCCATTTGTTCAGCAAGTAAGTGCATTCATCCTGAATATAGGAAACAGGTTGATCGACAGGGTTGAGCAAGCCCGTGGTGTATTGAGCCGGCAGGTCAGGTGGGGTGCGGACAATGGTCGGCGTAGGGCTGGGTTCAGAGGTTGGAGTGAAGGTAACTTCAGGCGTTGCTGTCGTATTAATCCCAACACCATAAGTGGCGGTCAATAAAGCGTCCTGAAAAACGCGGGTTTGCTGTTGCGCAGCTTCTTCCGCTGATGTAGCACTGCATGCGGTGAGGAAAAGCAGCAAGATGATGATAGGATAAATACGTTTCATAAATGGATTTGTCCTGTTTAATGGTGTTCGATATACATCCACTGCCTTGCATTTTAGCATATTCCTGCTAACCCAAACGAAAAGCAGGGCTAAAACCTACCATAGAAATCCTAAAGAATATAATGGAAATGGTATAATGGGATTTATTCGGGGCGTGGCTCAGCCCGGCTAGAGCACTCGGTTCGGGACCGAGAGGTCGGCGGTTCAAATCCGCCCGCCCCGACAGTCCGCAAAGCTACTAAACAAGAGCAAGAGATTAACGGACTATGAAATTGTTAAAGTGCAAAAACCAACCTTACGATTGGCGAGTAGCAAAGATTGAAAATAGGGGGCAAGCAAACTAAATAAGCCATTACAGCCTCGTGCTGTTGGTGTCCCCTCCTGTGAGTGTCCTGGCAGACGGTACAGAAAAGGGACGGTCGGGTAAACGCTCTAGCTACTGTTGGTGGCTGGGGCGTTTATCTTTATACTTCCCCAACCACCAAAAACGCAATTATTCTTTTTGATACTCGAGCAGATCGCCAACACCCACCTCAAGGTATTCGCACAGCTTTACCAGAACATCGAAAGTAATACCCTCCATGAGGGCTACCCTTCTCTCGTCACTCAATTTATACGCTGTTCCTGGGGCGATGTCTGCGTTGCGGACGAAATCAAACGGAGTCAAGTTGCGCTCGTTGATGATCTGGGGAATTCTTACTGCAATTTTCCCAGTCATATCCAACTCCTTCGCGTTTACTTTCCAATGATTACCCTCATCTTCCCTGTCATATTGGTGTCATAACCAATTAGTTTATCGATTCTGTTCTTTGCAGCGGGGGATTGGATGTAATTGATAAAGACCTGCAGTCCTTCGTTGGTTTCGTAATCATTCTTCATTACCAGGTCGTACTGTTCCAGCGCAACAAATTGAAAATCAAGATGGAATGTCTGGGCGGCTGCTTCAAGTCCAAATGCCACATCTGCTTTGGATTCAGCAACAAGTTGAGCTGCCTCTGAATGTGTCCATACGACATTCGAGTAACCGCGGATTGCTGCCTGGTCGATATGTTGTGCTTCAAGCATGCTGTCCAGTAGCACTCGCGTTCCAGAGCCAGATTGGCGGTTTACAAAATTAATATCACCCCGCTTTAGATCATGAGTACCTGTAAAGTCTTTTGGATTTCCTGCAGCCGTGATCCATCCAATTCGTCGCCGTGTGAGCGTGACTGCGACAGCTCCCTGAGGAAGGATCTTTTTAATGAAGGGATCATTGTAGGTATTTGAAGCTACATCGAATAAATGACATCCTGCAATATCAGCCCGGTTCTCTGAGAGGGCGATCAATCCCCCTAGACTGCCGGTGAATGTCATTTTAAGAGGAAAAGTGGGGTGGAGTTCGTCAAAATTCACCACCAGCCAGATGAGAGCGGGGTCATGGCTGCCATTGAAGCGGATATTTGCCTCAGCTTTTTGAAGTTGTTTGTCTGTTGCTGAAGCCTGTTTCCAACGGTCAAGTGCCACCTGTAATGAAGTTTCGATTTCATCCATGCTATATCCCAGAGTAATTGATTCTAATAAGAAAGATTCAGCATTGTGAACAAGGTTTACCGAGCGAAGTGTTTGTGATTGAGAAGAGGGGATTCGCGCCACCACCCGAGTTCCCTGACCATGCCGACTAACTACCAACCCTTCTTCTGAAAGTTGTTTATATGCTCGCTGTACTGTACCAGGGGTACAGCTCCATTGTTGTGAAAAATCCCGAATGGCTGGCAAACGGTCGCCTGGCTGCATTTCGCCTCGGAAGATGAGCTGCCTGAAATGTTCTGCAATTTGTTGAAATAATTCGCGTTGCACCATTTTCCCTCGTATCTAGTCAGGGGATTTTATTAATAAATATTCTCTTTGATAGGCAATCGTACCAATAAGAATAATAAACTGAATGAAGGTATTAAATATAGTCGAAAATTGATCGAAATAGAACAATAATAAATTATAAGTTGTCAGGCTAAGAAGCAAAGCCCAAAATCCCATTGTAATTGCCACATGGTCTTTTTTGAAGAAAAGTAGGATAGAGGCAATGATCATAATCAATCCTAAAGCTGCACTAATCCCAATTCTCAATTGGAACCAGAATAATGTCGTTGTACCGTGAATCAATTGTGCTTCAATGAAATCTTCGATCATTACTCGTAATAAGGTGGCATCCTGCCGATTCCACAATAATTGAATGGGATAGATGATTGACCAGATACCCCAACCCAGCCAGGCAGCAGAGAGAGCAATTCGAAGGCGGTTGCGGGGGAGCCAGACATGTAACCATTTTTCTTTAAATAATTTCCACTTTTCAAATAGAGAATGCCTGTGGGGTTGATGGACGATTCCACCCTCGTTGAGAAATTTTAGAAGATGTGTAGCCAGTTTCGAAAGTTCTTGCTGGTTCTTTTGTGTTGAAATTTGTTGCAGTTTATCTTCTATTTTCGCTGCTTCTTCTGTGGAAAGATCGTGATCAAGATACTCATCAAGTTCTTCAAATACCTGATACATAAGCGCCCGTGCATCAGGTTTGCGCGATCGACGGACAATGATATAGACCAACAAAGTAAGGAGGAAGAAGACATAAATGATAGGTGCAGCTATGGGATAAAAATAATCATTTTCCTGGGTGATAAATTTACCCACTTCATCGATGAATAATCCAACTCCTATCCCGCTGAGGCATGCTGCAAATGTATGTATATGGCGATTGCTGTAGAGCAGCAGGATTAATAATGCCAGGAACATGATTAAACCACCCCAAAGTACGTGAGCAATATGGATCTCGCCTCCTCCGACCTGCGGGTAGCCTGTCAGATATAGAAAGGCGCGTGTAACTGTGATACTGGCAGCGAAGCTGAGAAGCGTAAGAAGGAGATTATTAGCAGCATCTGTACGAAAAACGAGCGAACGTACCTGGGCTTTATTCTTCATTCCCGAAATATCTATAGTTTTGGCAGCACAATGGATTGTTGTTTCTGGTATTTACCTTTCTTATCGGCATACGAAACATCACACTCTTCATCTGCGATAAAGAAAAGAACCTGAGCCAGGCCTTCATTGGAGTATATTTTCGCAGGGAGTGGTGTGGTATTTGAGATTTCCAGGGTAACAAACCCCTCCCATTCCGGTTCAAAGGGGGTCACATTCACGATAATACCACAGCGGGCGTAGGTACTTTTTCCAAGACAGATGGTTAGCACATTGCGCGGAATCCGAAAATATTCTATTGAACGAGCCAATGCAAAAGAGTTGGGTGGAATGATACAAACATCCCCTTTAAAATCAACCATCGAACGGGTGTCAAATTTCTTTGGGTCAACGATCGTAGTGTTGACATTGGTAAAGATCTTGAACTCATCTGCTACTCGAATATCATACCCATAAGAAGAAACACCAAACGAAATTACCCCATCCCGTTTTTGCGAATCGACAAAAGGTTCAATCATTTTGTGTTCTAAAGCCATTTTTCGAATCCAATGATCAGGTTGTAGTCCCATTTTTCCTCGCTAATTTATATTGATGTTTGCCAGGGTCAAATTTCCTGGTTCAATTGTAACTGTTGCCCGATAGTATACGCCATTTTTTTCGAATACAATTTCGTAATTACCAGGTGCAATGTTTCCAAAAACGATGCTTTCATCCCAGGGTTCAGTGTGAGGGATGCTTTTATCGTATATTTCTCCATAAACAGGCATGTCTATGTCCGGTTTCGAAGACACTGGTCGGAGTGTCACCTGGACAGAATTCAATGATATTCTTTGGGGATTGTCAATATGGATCGCCAGGATCCCCAATTGACCAAAATCAGATGTTGTGACTGGAGTAAGCCATAATTCTGGATTGCTCGTCGATGTATATTCCATGTCCTTCAGGCGGACTTCAAAATGAAGATGGCTTCCAATTGCTGCACCACTTGCACCTACCAGACCAATCTGGTGCCCTGCTGTTACCATTTGCCCAATTTCAACATCAATCCTGGATAAATGTGCATACAAGGTATAGATAGGAAAATCAAATTCTGGAAGGTTATGCTTCAGGATGATCAGGTTTCCATAAAATTTGATATAAGGATGGTATCTGGTTTCATCATCGTTACCGGCAACAATCACTTCGCCATCAGCTGCCGCCAATACCGGAGTACCACTGGCATTTACCAGTTCGATACCCAAATGTGGTTCGCGTTGGCCCATCTCTGTGGAACCATACCGGTAAGAAACATCTGCTATTTGTCTCTTATCAACCGGTATTGGTGACTGAAATAAATCTGGGGCTGGATAAATACAATAACCCGGTTCACATTGCAGCGCTGTGAAAAAACCGGGTTGTTTTGGGGTTTGAGTATTATACAGTTCCAGCGAGGGTGTAATGGAAACCGGTTCTGTGATCCTTTCCACTTTTGGCAAGGTTACGGTTTGATTAAGCACCTCAATTGTCGATGAATCAACCGCACATGCACAACCCATGCTGATGAAGAAGAGAATACCAATTCTGGTTAGCAGCCTTCTCATCAATAAGGCGAAAATCCTCCCCGCTTTGACAAAGCAGCACGGATATCTTTTTCAAGCTGATGAGCTTCTTTTTCAAGTGTTTCAAGTTGAGCAAGAATTGCTTTCGCCTCAGCATCATCTTGATATGATGCAATATTGATTTTGACATTCATTCCAGCACCTGAAAGAGCTGCCAGGCTTAACATAGCAGCACTTCCGCCATCAGAGATGGCGTTTATGTTACCCTGTTCGATAGCTTTATAAGCTAATTTCAGCACTTCGAGACATAATCCGGCTGTTTTTAATGGGATTTGCGCAGCATGAAGGGTAGCTTTTTTCTGTGCTGCTGAACGAATATCTATTTCTTCCTGGTTGTTTTTTGGCATCCGGTTGGCAGTAAGGATCCCTTCAAAAGCCTTCGCATCCTTATCCACTGCATGAGTAAGATCTTTCTTCAAGGTTTCCGCCTGTTCAACCAGTTTCCACATTTCCTGTTCAACGGCTGCATATTTTTTCTTTCCTATGGTAAGACGACCTACCATCGCAACCAGAGCAGCAGCAAGTGCTCCGGTATGTGCTGAAGCTGAGCCTCCTCCAGGAGTCGGAGTTCCAGCAGCAATTTGTTCGATAAAAGACCATTCCTGAGGAGTAGTGGCGGAAGGTGCCATTGATGCAGCCATTACTTCATACAACTTCCTCTCGAGAATCTGTTCTCTATCAAATTGATCTAGTTGGAGATACCAGACCGCAGCATCGACCAATGCTTCCTGAGGTGTTAATCCCACCAACTCGGATGACAGAATTCCAACGCCATAGCGTTTCGCCTCGTTTCGAATGGTCTCGACTACCGTAGCTAGGGCTGAAAGGTGAAAATTGGTAAAGTTCATCGAGACTTGAGCCTTACCATTCACTAAAACGCCCATCGCTTTTACAAAACGAAAACCACCGGAAGAATTTCGCACTGTTTTTGCGATCCGTTGTGCGATTGAAACGTCGTCAGTGGTGAGATAGACGTTGAAAGCGATCAAGGGTTGGCGTGCTCCAATGACTGTTGCTCCAGCACCACTCAGTTTTGGAGGTCCAAAATCAGGATACCTTGCAGGGTTTGACGATATTTCAGTTTTTAATACTTCATATTGTCCAAAACGGATATTTTCCAAATTTTGGCGTTCTGGGATCGTTGCTGCTTCTTCATATAAGTAAACAGGGATTCCTAATTCACTGCCAACCCGTTTACCCAACCTGCGTGCCATTTCGATACATTCAACCATTGTCACATCTGTGATTGGTACAAAAGGTACTACATCCGTTGCACCTATACGGGGATGTTCACCGTGATGATTTTCAAGATCTATCAATTTGGCTGCTTTAGCAATTGCTAAAAATGCAGCTTCTTCAACGGGTTCAGGTTCACCAATATAGGTGACCACTGTACGATTATGATCAAGGTCAGAATGACGATCTAAAATATGTACACCGGGTACACTTTGAATTGTGTTAATGATTTCTTCCACTACTTCGGGGCGTCGCGCTTCAGAAAAATTGGGGATACACTCAACTAAACGATTTGCCATGGAAATCCTCGAAAAATGTGATAGTTAATTATAACTCAGGGCGTACGTTATAAGAGTTGTAAGTGCTTTTTGAATACAGTAGAATATTGTAGTGTAGTAATGAGGAGGAAAATATGTGTGGGCAATTTTCTCTTGATCTGGATGCTTTTTCTGTTCAGGATGAATTTGGCCTCAGTGAGATGCCTGTTGATTGGGAGATAAGACCAAATATTTTCCCCTCTCAAATGGTTGCTGTCATTAAAGCACCTGAAATAAGGCAGATATCTATGATGCGATGGGGGTTAGTACCTAGTTGGGCAAAAGATGAGTCGATCGGGAAGAAAATGTTCAATGCCCGTTCTGAAACGTTGACGGAAAAACCCTCTTTTAGAAAGCCGTTCAGATACCAGCGATGTTTAATCCTGGCAAATGGATTCTACGAATGGGAAAAAAGAGAAGATTCTGAAAGCCGTGCTATTCCATATCGATTTGAGTTGGCATCAGAAAAACCCTTTGCCTTTGCGGGTTTATGGGATGTTTGGACGAAAAAAGAAAACCCTCTACTGACCTGCACCATCATCACATGTGCTCCAAATGAACTGGTGGGAAATTTTCATAATAGAATGCCGGTGATTCTTCCAAAAGAAAATTATCATGAGTGGCTCACAGGTCATGATACACTGAATCTTCAGCAAATGTTAGTTCCATTTTCTTCTGACTTGATGAAGGTTAGGAAAGTAGATAGGCTGGATGCACCTCTTCCAATAATCCCGCCTTCTGATTAACTTAAAATCATAATTTCCTTAAGCCACTTTCGATTTCTACCAACCATCGCTAGCGGTTACTGATTTTCTTTAAAGAGTATATTCTTAATAATCAAAACAAGTCTTGACATTAGGATATACGAGCAATTAAGGTTAAATGCTCACTATGGTATAATTTTTTGAAGCTTTTTTGAGCAAAGAACTATGATACTATTTGACATCATTCAAATCCCAGGAGCGTAACTTGGCGTTCAATCCATTCAACTGGTTATGGGGTTTATTCTCGTTAGATATCGGAATCGATCTTGGAACTGCAAACACACTGGTGAATGTGCGTGGAAAAGGGATCGTCATCAATGAACCCTCCTGGGTTGCCATTGATAAGAGAACAAAAGAACCCCTGGCAATAGGAAGCCGTGCCAAAGAAATGGTTGGTCGGGCTCCAGCAAATGTCATTGTCATCCGCCCTATGCGTGATGGCGTAATTGCTGAATTTGAAATAACCAAAGCGTTGCTAGGATATTTCATAAGTAAAGCACATCAGCAAACGATCGTACCCATGCCCCGCCCGCGCGTGGTGGTTGGAATACCCTCAGGCGCAACCGAGGTCGAGAAGAGAGCTGTATACGATGCAGCTATGGCTGCCAATGCCCGTGAAACTTATTTGATAGAAGAACCCCGAGCAGCGGCCTTGGGTGCTGGTTTGCCAGTCTCCGAAATTCGTGGAAGCATGATCGTAGATATTGGTGGCGGAACAACCGAAGTTGCTGTAATTTCCTGGCGTGGAGTGGTAGTTTCGCGTTCTCTTCGCGTAGCTGGAGATGAAATGGATCAGGATGTTATTACTTACATCCGTAACAAATATAATCTTTTCATCGGTGAGCGCATGGCTGAACAGGTAAAGATCGAAATCGGATCTGCCTATCCTTTACCTGTGGAAAAAACGATGATGGTAAGAGGTAGAAATCTGGTAACTGGGTTGCCAGAAGAAATCGAGATCTCTTCAGTGGAAATCCGAGAAGCAATTTCTGGATCTGTTCAGGTGATTATTGATACCATCAAAGATACACTCGATGAAGTTCCTCCAGATATCATTTCCGACCTGCTGGATAGCGGTGTTTGTCTGGCTGGAGGGGGGAGTCTGTTGCTTGGTCTTGTAGACCGTCTTTCTGATGAGTTGAAATTGCGGGTATGGATGGCTGAAGACCCGTTGACCTGCGTTGCTCGTGGAGCAGGGATGATCCTGGAAGACCTGGACCGTTTCAGCGAATTTCTGGTGGGATTGGATAGGTCTGGGAACCGCTAGTTGGGGTTACCCGAGATGAACCAGCAAATAAACCGTAATTGGCAATTAATCGTTTTTTTCCTTGTCGTGGTTGGCATCATGGCAATGGCTCTAAGTGGATATCTAAATCCATTGGTCAAAGCTGCTACCAGCCCATTCATTGGCATCCAACGTTGGATATCAACTCGATATACCGCTATTGTTGAGTTTATTACAGTTCCAAAAGACGCTGCCAGCCTCAGGCAAGAAAATGAAAATCTTAAAGCCGAAGTCAGTCAACTGCAGACGCAGGTAATCGAATTGCAGCAGCAGGTGAATGAAGCACAGATCATTTACTCGCTTTTAGATTTTGCCCAAAACCGACCAGAAAATACCTACGTGGCAGCATCGGTAATAGGACGTGACCCAAGCCCATTTTTGCAATATGTGATTATTGATCACGGATCTGATTCAGGAATAAAGCACGGTATGCCCGTTGTCAATCAAGATGGACTGGTCGGAAGAATCGATGCTGTAACTGCAAATGCTGCACGAATTCAATTGATCACTGATGCAGGATCATCTGTGAATATTCATTTGCGAAATGCGGGTGTTGATGCAGTGATGTCTGGCTCATTGACTGGCGATATAAATCTTGATATGGTGTCAACAGATATCACTCTTGAAGCAGGTGATCTGGTGATCACCTCAGGGTTAGGAGGTAATTACCCTCCTGATGTTGTAATCGGGCAGGTGGTAAGTGTTCGTAAAACTGAAACCGACCTTTTCCAAACTGCATCTGTTCAACCATCTGTTGATTTTGCAAATTTGCAAGCAGTACTCATTATCACCAATTTTAAACCGGTAGATACTTCTCCGCTTATTCCTACCACGACTCCTTAAATTGAAAACACTCTATTCAGTACCAGTGCTTGTGTTTGTAACAATATTGCAATCAACCATCATTAGCAGGATCCACTTGATGGGAGGTGCAGCCGATATCATGCTGTTGGTGTTGATTGCCTGGGCTTTGCAAGAAGAAGTTGATGATGCATGGCAATGGACTTTGCTGGGAGGTCTACTTATTGGACTTATCAGTAAATTGCCTTTTTACTTTTACATACCGGTCTATTTTGTGATTATTGGATTTGCCAGATTTTTACGAAGTCGATTCTGGCAGGCACCTGCAATTGGTATGTTTATCACCACTGTGCTTGGCACGCTGGTATTACAGATGGCAACGCTTGTAGTGTTACAATTATCTGGTATGTCTATAAAATTAAGTGAATCTTTTGGATATATAGTCTTACCAAGCGTTTTATTAAACCTGCTGCTATCTATTCCAATGCAGGCGATCGTATCTGATCTTGCACAATTTGTTTATCGGTCTCAAGGAAAGAATGAGAGAATTTGAATCACAAAATCCCGACATAAGATGGCGATATTGGGCATTTTATGGTGTAGTTGGAATCGTTATTGTAATTTACCTTATAAAGCTATTCTCTTTGCAGATAATTAATGGGGCTGATTATGTTGCCCAGGCTGATGAGAACCGTCGATCCATTATTAATGTGCAGACACTGAGGGGAATCATTACCGATCGAAATGGCTATGTACTGGCGAAAAATGTAGCTTCCTATAATGTTGTGATCACTCCTGCTTATCTGCCAACTGATGAAGGAGCCATACAGGGTGTATATAGAAAATTATCTGAGTTGATCGATTTACCTGTCAGCAAAGGTGAACTTAATGAAGAAACAGTATCTTATTTCACTCCATGCGATAACGACTTGGGCATAAGCCAGATCGTATATATTGCAGATTCGCTTGCCCCTTACGATCCGGTCAGGGTTAAGTGTAATATCGATGAAGAAACAGCAATGATTATCAAGGAAAACTCCGATGATATGCCTGGGGTGGATATTGAAGTTGAATCAGTTAGAGATTACCCGACTGGGGAGTTGACATCAGAAATCATTGGCTTTCTTGGGCCTGTGCCTGCTGCATATGAAGAATATTATACTGAACTTGGCTTTGAATCAGGCAGAGATAAAGTCGGCTATGCTGGCATTGAAAGTTGGATGCAGGATGAATTGGGCGGGAAAAATGGTCAAAGGACTGTTGAAGTAGATTCTGCTGGAAAAATCATTCGTGATCTGGTTGCACCGGTTGAGCCAATATCAGGTTTAAACGTCGAATTGACTATTGATACCCGCCTTCAAGCTGCTGCAAAAGCAGCTCTGAAAACTGAGTTGGATAGCTGGAATAAATATCTTGGTGAAGACAGGATGACAAAAGGGGCGGTCATTGCGATGAACCCAAAAACCGGAGAAATTCTGGCACTTGTTTCATACCCAACTTATGAAAATAACCGTATGGCGAAGATAATCCCATCAGATTATTATGAGCAGCTACTAAATGACCCTGATAAACCATTATTTAATAAAGCTATCTCCGGTGAATATCCTCCGGGTTCAGTATATAAAATGGCTTCAGCAATCGGTATTCTAAATGAAGGTGTTGTCACTGTCGATCAACTTATCGAAGATCCCGGTAAGATCACCATCATGCAGACTTATTCAGTTAATGACCCGGGCACACCACGTGATTATGTTTGCTGGGATGAAGCCGGGCATGGATTAGTGGATTATGTCCATGGCATCGCCTGGTCTTGTGATGTATATTGGTACAAAGTGGGTGGTGGGTATAAAGATGAAGTACCTGTTGGTTTGGGTATTTGGCGGATGGATGAATACGCAAGGGCAATAGGATATGGTGCCCAAACAGGTATAGAATTACCCGGTGAGGCTGATGGGCTTTTACCAGACCCTGATTGGAAACGTATCAACCTGGCGGAAAACTGGGCAACAGGCGATACTTATATAGCTACCATGGGACAGGGATATGTTCTCGCTACACCAATTCAGGTCCTGGTATCTGTAGCAACACTGGCAAATGACGGCAAACGGATGAAACCAACCCTAATTCACCAGATTACCGATAGTGAAGGCAATGTGGTTCAAGAATTCACACCTACATTAGTCCAAGATATAACGACAGATAAAGTGATCACGGTGTACGATGAAAATAGCTATGCTACTGATGAGAAAATTTCAGTAGAACCTTGGGTGATCGAAAAGGCACAAGAAGGAATGAGATTGGTGACACTGCCAGGTGGAACTGCTGGAACGATATTTGCTGATGAGGCGATCCCTTCAGCAGGGAAAACTGGTACTGCAGAGTTCTGCGATGATCTAGCAAGAGAAAAGAATCTATGCAGTCCAGGTAACTGGCCAGCACATGCATGGTATGTTGGATATGCACCTTATGACGACCCTGAAATTGCCATTGTTGCATTTGTGTATTATGGAAACGAAGGTTCTACGGTAGCAGCTCCAATTGTGCGTAAAGTAATGGATGCATATTTTGAAATTAAAGCGATGGATACGGCAGGTAGCACAAAATGATGAATTTTAATGAAAACAAATCCATCCAGATTAAAGGTATTAATGAGGGCTTACTCATTACTATGGGTGAGGGTAACTGGGTGGATTTGGAAAAGGAATTACTTGCAATCCTTGAAGAAAAGGCAAAGTTTTTTAATGGAGCAAAAATTGCCTTGGATGTTGGTGGTCATGTATTGAGAGCTGCAGACCTGGGGATGTTGCGTGATCGATTTTCTGATAAAGGGATAACCATCTGGGCAGTGTTGGGTAGTTCTCCTTCTACAGAAATGAATGCTCAAATGCTTGGGATGGCGACGCGTCTTTCTGCACCAGCTCATGAGCGGAAAATCCATTCAATCAATACGGATAACATTCCGGGTGAAGAGGCGATTTTCATTCATAGGACATTGCGTTCGGGATTCAAAGTTGATTATGATGGCCACGTTGTAGTACTTGGAGATGTAAATCCAGGCGCAGAGATCTATGCCAGTGGAAGTGTGGTAATCTGGGGAAGGGTTCGAGGTTCAATTTTGGCTGGAATGCCCGAAAACCATGCTGCTTCTGTCTGTGCGTTAGAATTAACTCCAACGCTGTTGCGCATAGCTGGAGTCACTTACTTACCTTCGAAGCGAAAAGGAAAAAACCAACCCGAGATGGCCAGAATAGAAAATGGTCAGGTGGTTGTGGAAAGCTGGAAGATCAAATCATGACGAGGAAGAGATATGACCGCTAGAGTTATCACGTTTTCATCGGGTAAAGGAGGGGTAGGAAAAACAACAACTACCGCCAACCTTGCTGTGGCATTGGCATCCGCCAATCACAAAGTAGTATGTATCGATGCGGATATTGGATTAAGAAATCTCGATGTAGTTTTAGGACTTGAGAACCGTATTGTATATGATCTGGTAGATGTGATCGAAGGTAGATGCCGAATTCGTCAGGCTATGATACGTGACAAGCGATATGAGAATCTCTTTCTCATACCTGCTGCACAAACAAGAGATAAGACAGCTGTTTCTCCAAGTGATATGGTCAGGTTATGTAATGAATTGCGACCGGATTTCGATTGGATATTGATCGATTCGCCAGCAGGAATCGAGCGGGGATTCCGAAATGCAATTGCACCTGCAGACATTGTTGTAGTGGTCACCAATCCTGAAGTCTCCGCTTTACGTGATGCAGACCGTGTCATTGGACTGGTTGAGGCAGAAGAAAAAGGTCCTGCCCGGTTAGTGATCAACCGGTTGAACTCTGTCATGGTCAAACGCGGAGAAATGCTGGATACCAATGATGTGCTGGAACTTTTAGCAATTGAGTTATTGGGAATTGTCCCTGAGGATGAACAGGTAATCATAAGCACTAATCGTGGTCAACCTGTGGCTATGGATGAAAAAACCAAAGCTGGAAAAGCATTTCACAATATAGCCCGACGATTGAATGGTGAAAATGTTCCCTTCCTTCCCCTGGGCGACGACAACAATATATTTAATAAGATTGGAAAAATGTTCAAACCGGGAGGGAATTAATCATGAGTGGTTTTGTAGATAAATTACTCAGCCGAAATTCCAGTAGTGCCAGTGCTGCAAAAGAAAGATTGCAATTAGTTCTGATTCATGATCGCACTGACCTGACTCCTTCTCAATTAGAAACTCTTCGAAATGAGTTGATCGATGTCATCTCAAAATATGTCAGTATTGACCGCCAGGCAGTACGAATAAATATGAGTCATGAGGGTAGAGAGCAACGGTTGATTGCAGATATCCCCCTAAAATCTGCAACAAAACGTAGATGATCTATGGTAAAGCGAGAATTCTGGAAATATTTTGATTTCTGGCTGTTGGGGGCAGTATTGGTACTTTGTGTTTTTGGTATCGCAATGATCCGCTCTGCAATCGCAGGTAATACTGAGCTGGCAGGGTTAGTGAGCAGTCAGACGAAATATGTGATTATGGGGTTGGTGGTGATTATCATTACAGCTCTGATAGATTATCACTACTTTGCCTCATTATCCAGAATCATGTATATAGGGACGATTCTTTTCTTGATCGTCATTTTCGTGGTTGGTGAAGTTGAGTTTGGTTCTGCTCGTCGTGTAGAATTTGGTTCAATATCCATACAGCCATCAGAATTGGCAAAAATTGTCATGATCCTTGTGCTGGCAGATTACTTTGCAAAATCACAGAAAAAACCAAAAGATTTACGTTGGATCATAACGGGATTTCTGATGACAATGGGAGTAGTCGTTTGGATCCTCCTACAACCCAATCTGAGTACTTCTATCGTGATTATGGTAATCTGGTTCTCGATGCTGTGGATCAGCGGACTGCCACCCAAATATTTGTTGGTATTTGCTGTTGTAGGAATCGTTGCAGCTGCTGCAGCATTTCCATTTCTCGAACCATATCAGCAAGAAAGAATCATCAACTTTTTTTTCCAGGATCCCAATGCTCGACATGGAAATACTTATAATGTTGAGCAAGCAATTATCACTATTGGTTCTGGAGGATGGTTTGGAGAAGGTTATGGTCATAGTACTCAGGTACAACTAAGATATCTTAAGGTAAGGCATACCGACTTTATTTTTTCTGCAATTGCTGCTGAGTTTGGTTTTGTCGGAACCGTTCTTGTGATTGCTCTTCTTCTTTTTGTTATTTACCGGTGTGTACGTATTGCTCGTAGAGCAGCTGACTCATTCGGAACATATATTGCATTTGGCTTCTCTGCCTTGCTTTTCTTTCAGATGGCGGTTAATATTGGGGTCAATCTTAATGTTATCCCTGTCACTGGTTTGACACTACCTTTCATCAGTTATGGAGGAAGTTCATTATTATCCCTTGTTTTAGGAATTGGATTGGTAGAAAGTGTAGCTGCGCGACAAAAGTCTTTAGAATAATGGAGTACTATGTCTGAAAAAATCCTTCCTGCCCGTGTCCGTTTTGCCCCATCACCAACAGGACATGTTCATTTGGGCAGTGCCCGAACTGCATTATACGATTATCTATTAGCCAAACAAACTGGAGGTCAATTCATCCTCCGGATAGAAGATACTGACCGGAAACGATATGTTGAAGGTGCAGAAGAAGAGATCATGGACCGCCTTCGTTGGCTCGGGATAGAATGGGATGAAGGTCCCGATATAGGAGGACCTTACGGGCCTTACCGCCAATCAGAACGAAAAGAAATCTATCTGGATTATGCCCGGCAGCTTGTTGAATCAGGGCATGCCTATTATTGTTTTTGCACTCCCGAACGCCTGGATAAAATGCGCCAGGAGCAACAAAAGCGAAAAGAAAATTACCGTTATGATGGTACTTGCAGAAATATAGATCCTGCTGAAGCTGCAGCAAGGGTTGCTAACGGTGAACCTCACGTCATTCGGTTCAAAACACCATTAACAGGAACAACAACTGTTCGAGATCAACTTCGTGGCGAGATCACTGTAGAAAACCATCTCATTGATGATTATGTTCTAGTAAAAACTGATGGTTGGGCATTATATCATCTTGCAGCTATGGTGGATGATCACTTAATGAAGATTACCCATGTCATTCGTGGTTCAGAATGGTTATCTACTTTTCCATTACACTGCCTGTTGATCAGGGCTTTTGGTTGGGAAGAACCTGTATGGGTGCATTTATCTGTTTTTCTTAAGCCAAGTGGCAAAGGAAAAATGAGTAAACGCGAATCCGCTGACCTCGCAAAGGATGGATATTCCATTTTCTTGAAAGATATGGAAGGTTTAGGATACCTGCCAGAAGCAGTTGTGAACTGGGTTTCTTTAATGGGTTGGAGTTATGACGATCATACAGAATTTTTTAATATGAAAGATTTGATTGATAAATTCAGTCTTGATCGATTAAATCCTTCGCCTGCAGCTATTAATTTTACGAAGTTTGATCATTTCAATGGTCTTCATATCAGGAACCTCGAAAAAGAAGATTTAGCTCACCGTCTGGTACCATTTTTCGAAAAAGCAGGGTATAAAGTCGATTTCAACGTTTTGTTGAATGTTATCCCAATATTGCAGGAACGAATTGCTTCTTTAGAGGAAGCCCCAGATATGGCTGGGTTCTTCTTCCGTGAGGAGGTAAATCCACCAGTTCAAGACCTGGTGGCAAAAGGTTTGACTGCAAAAGAAAGTGCTGTAATTGCAGAAAAATGCTTGAAGGAATTGCAAAGATTAGATGATGTCTCAAAAGATATCGCAGAACCTCATATGCGCGAAGTGGTAGAACAGATGGGGTATAGTGCAGGGCAGGTGTTTGGTATAATGCGCGTAGCTATTACCGGGCAAAAAGTGAGCCCTCCCTTATTTGAAAGTATGGAGATTATTGGAAAAGAGAAGGTTTTTACACGATTGAAAAGCGCAATCATATTACTAAAAGAATTCGAATCTTAAAATCTTGTAAAAGATTTGAAATCATCGTGAACTACTGGTAAAATATGGTTTCAACCTTTGGGGGTTGGTCCAATGGCAGGACGGCAGACTCTGGATTTGCTTATGGAGGTTCGAATCCTCCACCCCCAGCCAACAAAAAGAGCAGTATTGATTAGGTTCAATACTGCTCTTTTATTCTCTTCAGGGGAGATCATTCTCCAGCCAGTGTGTCTTTTTCTGGGTAAACTCGATCGATGATAATTTCTTTTGCATCAGATTGCATCTGATGGTCAAGGATTCGGGGCGATTCGTCCAATCCAACATGATCCAGGGATTGGATAATCGTTTCTTGTAAGGTGGTTTTATCTGGTTTCTTTTTTCCAAAATTTTTCAATTGTGCTAATAGAAAATTCGTTAGGCTTTTCGATAACTTCCGGATCTCTTCACCGGTTAATCTTTTACCGCGTTCAAACAGGAGCACCGCTGCATAACCCATTACTACCGTCATAGATGCCGCAATGGCAGCAGCCAGAAGCCATCCCGGTACGCCACCAAATTTGCTCAATTCGATGAACAATGTGCGACCAAGAAGACCAAGCCCAAAGGTTAAAACTAATTCTCTTGCACGAGCCAGGTTCATTTTTTGGTTATAAATTTTAGCAATGCTTAATACCATGACTGATTGTGTAATGATCAACGGAGCAAAATCAATGATGGGGAGGGGTGTGAGAGCTATTGCTGCTGATAATGATGCAGCACTCGCGATTGTCCTCCAGGCTAATTTCCAACGATATTCCGGAAGAGCTTTACCTAAAGCAGTTACCAGAGATGGTTCTGCTGCAGCGATCGCCATGATGATATTCGACAGAGATTTTCCATCTTTTGCAATGATGGGAATGATCTGAGTAGTTTGAATATGAAGATTAATAGCTGCTTTTTGAAGAACCTGATCTGCATCTTTCCTAACCAGATCCATTTTATTCATTACAATAATATAAGGTTTGGATAGGGCTTTCAGGTCATCTAAAAGTTGCAATTCGCTTTGTTTGATACCCTGAATGGCGTCAAACATAATTACTAGAAAATCTGCTTGATTGGCGGCTGACATTGCTTGCATTTTTTCTTCTTCACCAACATTTCCAACAGCATCTGCACCGGGTGTATCAACGATCGTAAATAATCCGGTATCTGCTTCTTTATTAGCGCGTGTTGTACCAGGAACCGGACTTACTACCGCACGATCCTGTTTTTGCTGGATCAGCTGATTATAGAGGGTAGATTTTCCTACATTTGCTGGTCCTACTATTGCTACGACATGCTTTCTCCCGGAAATTACTTTATATTGCCTGGCAGCAAGATTTACTAAAAGACGCAGTAAATTAGAATCACTGGGTAGAGCAGATAGCATGTTCAGTAAAGTTTTCTGATCAGAACCAGGAAGAGCTTTCCAAAGAGATTCAACGATGTTTCGCGTATCGAGTGGTAATTCATTCAGAAAATCCTGTATCGTTGGCATATCTTCCTCCCACTAACTTAGGCATTGCAGTTCTTCTTCTTTATACCAGATTTCTTTTCCATTGTAAGCAGGATAAAAACTGTCAGAAGAGCGAAAATCGTCGAAACATAGAATGTTAAACGATACCCAGCCTGTTCAACCAGCCAACCACCCAATAGGGGTGCTAATGCTACCGCTGGTGCAACTAACGTATTGGACAACCCCACATAGGTGGGCTTCTCTGTATCTGAACCAAATTCCATGCTATAAGCCATTCCAATTGTCCAAAATGCAGAGTTTGCAATTCCAATAAAGAAAAATGCTGGGAAAAGTAACCAGGACTGATGAGCAATACTGGCACAAATGGCACCTAGCATCGCAGAAAATGCCCCTAAAATGAAAGCATTTCTTCTTCCCCAATGGTCTGCAATCCAACCTAATACGGGATTGGAAACCACCTGTACTATGAAAAGAATACTGGTGAGAGCTCCAACTGTAATTGTTGAGACTTTAATCTCATTTACTGAAAAAACAGTAAGAAAAGCCAAAGCCATCATTCCGAATTGGTATGAAATCCTTGATAGAAGAAAAACCATAAATGGACGATTGTGTTTGAAAATTTGCTTAATCAAATTCCACTGACTGATCGTGTTTGTTTCTTCTTGGGTTTCTAACTTTCTTTCGGGTTCCCTGTTCGCAGCGAGGCAGCCCCATGAAAGCATCATGGTAATAAAAGTAAGAAGGAAACAGAATGCAAAATTACTTGGGAATAGATATTTTTCAAGGATCAATCCACCTGTAAATGCACCAACACTGCCAAATAAATTCGAACTGCCGTTCATAATACCAAAGAAGGTTGCTCTATTTTCGCCAGGGATAACTTTTGCCAGAAGGTTTTGCCAGGGATTGCCAGAAATACCAGACGACAAACCATGCCAAGCAAGCAAGATGAAGGTGAATAATAAAACAAGTTGTGGGTTTAACCTGCTGCTAAAGAAAGCAACAATTGCTAAAAACAGAAAAGGAAGTCGCTCCTGAATACTAAAAGCAAGCAAAAACGGCTTAAACCGTTTTTGCTTGCTCACCATGTTTGCTGTAAATAATTGGGGGAAAAGCCAACCCAAAGAATGCATTGAGGGTATCAATCCAATCAGGATTGCTGAATCAGTAAACGATGATACAAATAATGGGAGCACTGCGCTAAAAGTTGTAATGCCCAGTGCCAGGCCAAAAAAAGAACTGTCTCCTAAATTTACTAAAAAGTTAAATCGTAAGTTCTTATGGATTTCCTGTTGAAAATCAAGTGATGAATCATTGATTTTTTGGCTGGACATTTCTATTCGTCATCTGGCCAGAAATCTTCATCCCCTTCGTCTTCTTCATCAGTTTCTTCCCATTCTTCTAATTCTTCTTCTTCCTCATCAAGCAATTCTTCATTCGATGAAAGATCCGCATTATCAGTAAATGTTTTGCATCCATCGTCGGGGTCCAGCTCAATTGATGCAGCACTGCAATAATTTTCATCGAGGAAGGCACAGTCAAGATAGTGACAGCGAATACGGGGCATAAAAAACCTCCAATAAAATTAGCTTTCAAAAGCTTGAGTTTTAAACAGACAAATAGTTGTCAAGATGAACATAGTTGTCATTGTTACAGCAGAAACCAGGCAAAATGGGCATATCTGGTGTAATAATCCAAATTGTACATAAATCAGATACATTGAAAAAATGAAACCAACAAGGGTGACCCCAAATTGAAATAAAATCGAATTTTTTCTCCCGAATTTATATCGAAGCTCCCATTGCATTAGGACAATCAAAGCAAAATATACTGCAATACCAAATGCAGAAATTGGTATTCCAAAAAGCTCAGAGTAAGAGGAGTTGTTAACTGACCAGCAATCCCCAATTCCTTTCGGGCATAATTCCTGATTATTGGTTAGTTTGATGATTAGTAAATATGTTGCATCCAATAAACCAAGAAATGCAATAATCATACGAGCTTTGTGATATCTTGGTGTCTTTTCCTTCATGAGTGCAATATTATATCACTGCTTATCCAGGACGCAAGCGATGAGCCTCAAGGACATTTGGCAAATTTTCAATTCTTGTCAAAATTCGGCTAAGCTGAGTAATTTCAGATACTTCAAGGATCAATTTAATCACAGCAAGATTATGTGAGGTTTTAAGAGAGATATCTGCCAAATTAATGTTTTCATTTGTCAGCACATTGGAAATATCCCCCATTAAGCCTTGCCGGTCATAAGCGCGGATCTCTACTGCGACAGGGTAAGTTTTTCTCGCATCTCCCCACGAAACTTTGATAATTCTTTCACCATCGGCAACTCGAAGCATATTTGGGCAATCACGCCGGTGAACTGTGACGCCGCGCCCTCGAGTAACATAACCTACAATATCATCTCCTGCTACCGGTTTGCAACAGCGCGCTAAATTGGTCAATATTCCCTTTAATCCGACAACGGTTACTGTATTATCTGGTACCAGCACTTCAGTGCTTGGATGAACTTCAAGAAAATCAGCTTCTTTGTCTTCAATGCTTAATTCGGTAATGATCCTACCCAGGGGAACATCACCACAACCAAGACCAACATATAGATCTTCTTCTGTTTTATAGTTAAATGCATTTGCAAGTTTTAGCAAATTGACATCTTGCAAACCTAATCTACGCAATTCACGATCGAGGATCAATTTTCCCTGAGCAAGGTTTTGCTCACGATCTTGCTGTTTAAACCAGGCACGAATTTTCGATCTGGCGCGTTGGGTTTTAACCAGACCAAGATTGATGTTCATCCAATCACGGCTGGGTCCGCCTTGTTTTGCAGTGAGGACTTCAACCTGGTCGCCAGTTTTTAGTGAATAATCAAGGGTGACAAGCTTGCCGTTTACTTTAGCCCCTCGACAACGATGCCCAATTTCTGTGTGGACACTGTATGCGAAGTCAATAGGGGTAGATCCAGCTGGAAGATCGATGATATCTCCCCGAGGGGTAAACACATATACTCTGTCACCGAATACATCACTGCGCATACCATCAACAAACTCTGAAGCATCATTTACATCCTGTCGCCATTCCATCAAACGGCGGATCCAATTAATTCGTTCTTCAAAGGTATCATCACGACGCCCTTTTTCTTTGTATCGCCAGTGTGCTGCGATACCAAATTCTGCATTCTGATGCATTTCAGGAGTACGGATCTGTACTTCAACCGATTTTCCATCATCATAAATAATGGCGGTATGGATGGATTGATAGAAGTTATCTTTTGGAGCAGCTATGTAATCATCAAACTCATGAGGTATGGGACGCCAATGGGTATGGATTACACCCAGAGCAGCATAACAAGAAGGGATATCAGGAACGATCAGGCGCATAGCTCGGAGATCGCGAACCATTTCGAATGGGCGTCCCTTCTCGATCATTTTTCGATAAATGGAATAAATGTGTTTTGGTCTACCAGAAATCTCGGCTTTAATCCCCGCCTGGTCGAGCACTTCTTTTAATCTTTCAGAGATCTGTTGTATCTGTAACTCTCTATCAGATCGTCTTTGGGCAAGGTTTTCTGCTATTTCTTTATATTTTTCTGGATTTGTGTAACGAAAACCAAGGTCTTCCAATTCCCATTTCATTTGCCATATACCAAGCCGGTTAGCCAGAGGAGCAAAAATATCCAAAGTTTCCTGAGCAATTCTTTTTCTTTTTGCTTCAGGCATATATCCCAGTGTTCGCATATTATGCAGCCGGTCTGCCAGCTTAATAATTACAACCCGGATGTCATCTCCCATTGCCATGAATGTCTTTCGTAAAGTTTCATCGCGCAGCTCTTTTCGCCGATCTTTGGCAAGAGTACTTTCTCCTCCGGGATAACCAAGGTCTTTGCCATTTTCTTTCAAGGTTTCTTCAGGGTGTTGATCACCTCTGGAAACACGGGGAAGGTTGGTAAGTTTTGTTACACCATCTACCAGACGTGTAACTTCTTCACCAAATTGAACACGTAAATCGTCAATAGTGATAGGGGTATCTTCAACAATATCATGTAGAAGACCTGCAAGAACAACCGCAGGAGGCATTCTCATCTCTGCCAGGATGGCAGCTACCGCAACACAGTGGGTAATATACGGCTCACCTGATGCGCGAAGTTGACCGCGATGGGATTCTTCCGCGAGATGATACGCCCGCATGATATTCTCTTTATCCAGGGGTGTATAAAATTCGGGAAGCATTTCCATCAGGTTTTCAATTTTCATTGAGAATTACCCATGTTTTTTTTGTACATGCTCAATAGTATACAGCTTTGGTATATGAACAATCAAGGTTTTCGAAAAGCCGGTCAGTACCATTAGTAAATAGATAAGAAAAAGTAAATTATTTAGGCAAATCGCTGTTGAAGATTCTGAACATGCACCTCAGTCATCGATTTGACAACCCAATCTGCCTGACTGAAATCCAGACGGGAAGTAACTTCATTGGGAATGGCAACACAATACAAACCAGCTTTCTTTGCTGATTGGATCCCAAGCTGTGTATCTTCGAATGCAACGGCTTTGTCGGGTGTAATTCCCAGACGATTTACTGCCAGCCTGAATAAATCGGGTGCAGGTTTAACATGCTCGACATCCTCAGCAGTACAAATTATGTTAAAGTAATCCTTAAGCTTTACTCTTTGGAGGTGACCGATAACCCAGTCAGCGTCACTGCTGGATGCTACTGCCAATAACAAGCCTGCTTTCTTTGCTTCGTGGATTAAATCAGTAACACCCGGCAGAGGCAGGTTATTGAGGGTAAGTTCTTTTGATCTTGCTCGCTGTTTTTCCAGCAGTTTGCATGTATCAAGATTTACGCCTGTTTTTTCAGATAGGTATTTGAGAGGATTAAATCTGCTAAAATCAGAGCCAAGACACTTTGACCACTCTTCAAACGGAAGTGTTAAATTATATTGATGAAATATTTCCTTCCATGCATCATATTCAGGTGTTTCGGTATCAATAATTAAACCATCAAAATCAAAAACAAGTCCTTCAATCATACTTATAGTTACAACCTTTAAAATGGGAATTTGTATTGAGATAAACCCAATTCCTGTTGCATTTGTTTCATTTCCTTTTGTAACTTAGGAATGATCTCAATGCCCTCTCTGGCTAATCTGATCTCATTTTCGTATTCTTTTTCGCCTGCCGTGTAGATACGCGACTGCCCGGGCTCTTTACGAGAGTTACGTAGTTCGCGAAGAATATCTCCTGTCGTTTTCTTGAATTGGTCTATTTCGACAAAACTTTCAATGTCGATTGCCATAAAGAAATGTCCCAGACCGAAAGGTACAGGTTTCCCTTGCTCATCAATTCCGATGGTGGCGGAGAGAAAGTTAGCGGTTTGAAGCGATGCACTGAGAATTTCCACCATTGTTGCCAATCCATATCCTTTATATCCGCTGAACTTTTCTCCTGAACCACCCAGGGGAAGTAATGAAGCTTTGTCTTTTCCCATTGCATGCAAGGTGTATTCAGGGTTTGTCAGGGCATTACCATTCTCATCAATCACCCATCCTTCTGGCATTTCTTTATCATATCGAGCATAGACTTCCACTTTACCTCGTTGAATGAGAGATGTAGCACCATCATAAAGGAAAGGAATTGCCTCATCGGTTGGGGCACCAAATGCAATTGGATTGGTACCAAGCTCTGGTTGTACTCCAAAAGTAGGTGCCACAGAGGGGCGAGCATTGGTGAAGCTCATCCCTATCATATTTTGCTTGACAGCCATTAATGCATAGAAGCCATCAATTCCGAAATGGGTAGAATTTCGAACTGCTACAGAGCCCATACCAAATTGCTTTGCTTTTGTTATTGCAAGGTTCATCGCTTTATATCCGAGAACCATTCCCACTCCATTGTGCCCATCAACTAATGCTGTTGCTGCACGATCACGTACTATATCAAAATGAGTAATGGGGTTATGCTGACCGATTTTCATCCGATCGTAATACATTTTCAGGCGTCCGATTCCATGAGATTCAATTCCTCGCAGGTCAGATGCGATAAGCACTTGTGAACTGATCTCTGCATCTTCTTCAGGTACTCCAGACCCGATGAAAACGTCTTTCATAAACTGTTTAAGCTGTGACGCGGGAATCCGCGGGTTATTCTGTATGGTCATTCTATTTACCTCTTAAGAACCCATGAACTTTTATTTTAATTGCTCATGACCAGAAAAATCTCTGTAAGGTGAAAGTATATCAAGAATTTCATTATCGAGAGTGGTTAACTTCTGATTTACCATCCTGGAGACGAGCTCACCGACAGATGGACCAAGCATGAAACCCTGACCGCACATGCCAATAGCATGTAGTAATCCAGGATATTCTTTTGACCATCCAACGATTGGACTTCCATCAGGTGTCATGGGGTATAAACCACGCCAGGTTCTTCGAACTCGAATATTTTTCAAGCATGGCATTAATTGAATAATGCGTTTGGCTGCCCAGGGTAAAAACTGGCTGGTTTCGTCAGTATCAAATCCCCAGATATTTGGTGAAGGCGTATAACAGAAGAAAATCTGACCAGTATAATGTTGATAAAAATAACAATTTTCTGAAAATTCATCTGAATGAATATCGACAATCATCGGTGTGAAGAAATGCGCCACTGGTTCGGTGATAGCTGCTTCATGCGAATCGGGATGTACCGGTATCTTCAGTTCTACCATTTCACCGATCTTGCCAGCCCATGCACCAGCTGCATTGACCACAATTGGAGCATAATACTCACCATATGTTGTTTTTACTCCTTTGATCTGTCCTCCTGTAATGATCAAACCTGTCACAGGTTCAGAAAAATGGTATTCGCAACCAAATTTGACAGATTGCTTCTTTAATGAAGCTGCCATCAATAAAGGCGAAGCACTGCCATCTTCAGGAGAAAAAGTTCCGCCCAGAAGGTTCACAGAGTTAAGGTCTGGTACTAGCTTTAAGAGTTCCTTGCTATCCAGCCAATCAATGTTTAACCCCAAATTTTTCTGGAACTTAACCAATTTTTGCAATGAGATCGATTCTTTTTCATGATAGGCAACAAATGAATATCCACCTTGAGTCCATTCAATTTGATCGCCTGTTTCATTCAACCAATTTTTATATATCTCGATGCTGCGATTACCTAAGGTGATCTTTGCTTTATCAGAATGTGTGGCGCGAATACCGCCAATCGCTTTTTTATTTGATCCCTGACCAGGGCTTGAGAACATATCTATTACCAGCACATGTTTGCCATCTAAAGAAAGGTAATATGCGGTTGGTAAGCCTACTGATCCTGCACCGATAATAATGACATCGTATGATTTATTCATTGTTGTCATGGTCATCCTGCTTCTCTTCAGGTAGAATTCCAGCAAAAATACCCAGTTCAACTTCTTTGAACAATGGGCGGTGTGTTCCAGGTGTTACTTCAGAAAGAGGTACTCCTTCTTCGCGGAAGATGCGCAGGATTAGACTGCGACATGTTTTCGAGCCGCATGAGCCTGCCCCTGCGCGGGTAATTGTTTTTAACTCATTCATATCCCTGACACCCCCTCTGATCAATGAACGAATTTCACCTGCAGTCACTCTCTCACAACGACAAATGATGGCATCATCTGCAGTGGTATTTGTTGGTGTTGTTTGAAATTCGAATTCTTTCGGTGATTGAATATGGATCCCTGCAACTTTCGTAGCAATTGCTTTTTCTACCTGTACTTCAACAATTAATGTATGGTCTAAATGAGGAATGGTATGAATTTTCTTTACGGGAGCCAATCCAAGATTATTGCCATCTATATCAGTAATGGTAACGATAGATAATTGATCAAGAATTTCTCGATCCAATTCTGCTGCAATGGAAATCAACGGTTTTTCTGCATCTTTCCGATAATCCACAAGAGTAATTGCTAATCCCGGGCAACCTGCGACGCATTTTTTACAACCAGTGCAATGTTGTGAGTCACCAGTATATATAGGTATTGATCGGATATCATTTTGATTAATTTTAAAATAACCTTTGGGGCAGAGCTGTGTACAGGGATCACAAGGTATCTCTTGTCTGCAATGAATTACGGGCATAACACCACTGGAGATTTCGACATCCTTTTCTTTCTGCACAATCCCGGGCTTTGCTTTAAGAATATTCAAGGTGGCATTCCAGGCTTCTGTATCCTGAGGTTGTATTTTTCCTGATTTGGCTGCGATGGAATAAGCTTTGATCTTCCCCGAGTAAATTGCTGCAGATGCTTCTGCGATTTCTTCTGCATCACCGGCTATGTCTGCAGGGATACCATATTCCTTTGCCTTCTGGTACAGTTCATCGATTGATTCAAGTCCCACGGCAATGAGAACACCATCTACATCGAAGGATTTTTCACTCCCGCCAATGGGTTTTCCGTCTTTTCCCAATTCAGCAATGGTAACTTTTTCGACAGTGGCATTTCCTGTAGCTTGAATAATGGTATGAGAGGTGAAAATTGGCACACCAAGCCTGGAAAGTTTATCTTTATGGACTCTATATCCAGAGCACTCTGGCAACGCTTCAGCAAGACCGACAACCTCAATTCCTGCCTGGATGGCGTGGTAACCAGCAATAAGCCCAACATTGCCACCTCCAACAATGAAAACTTTATTGGCAGGTTTTACTCTATCTCGATTAAGCAAGGTCTGAAAAGCCCCAGCTCCCATTATACCGGGCAGTGTATTTCCCGGAAATGAGATAAATCTTTCACGAGCTCCACAAGCGATGAGCAGATGTTCTGGCTCGATAAGAGCATATTCTTTTTCGTTTTTAAGAATGCCCACTTTTTTATCTTTGTATACCGCCAAAGCGGTAGAATTCCTCCAAACTTCGATCAAGGGCTGTTTGGCAATTTCTTGTGAAAGAATTTGTGCAATGTCAATTCCACGAGTCCCTGCATAAACTGTTTGACTTGATCCAAAAAAGCGGTGTGTTTGTAAAACCAGTTTTCCGCCGAGTTCTGCTTTATCATCGACCAAAAGCGATGAAATCCCAATTTTTGCTAATTCCAATGCCGCTGATAAGCCAGATGGACCTCCACCAATAATGAGCACTTGTACTTTTTTCTCTATTGCGGGAGAAAATATTGGAACTTGTGGTACTTTAGGTAATTTGGGAAGTTCATCTATGGGTTCCAGATGAACATTCTCGTGAAGGGGATGTACACAAGATTTTACTGGTCTTCCATCCATGAGTACCATGCATTGGGCGCATTGCCCATTTGCACAAAAAAGACCCTGAGGTGCATGATCTTTGATATGGTGACCAAATATTTTTATGTTATTTGCGTATAGAGCAGCACTGATTGGTTCGCCTTCAACCCCCTTAAATAATTCATTTTTCCAGTAAAAATCTACTTGTTTTGTTTTCGGTAGTGTAAGAATCGGATGTGAATGTAGCCTATTGTCTGTTGGCATATTCCTCCATGAAAATTGTGATTAACTGGCATGATGATTTTATTCCCTGTAGAATTATGGAGCAAGTGACATTGGTGGGTACTTTGCAATGATTCTTGTTTAGAATCGAGGTGATTTGTTGTAAAATCTAATGTATGGAAATTCAAATTGCAGTGAGTAAAGTAAATAAGCAGGCAATGGTCGAAAGTGGTGACACGCTGGAAGTTATTGAACGACCAAGCGGAGGAATATCTATTGTACTTGCTGATGGACGGGGGTCAGGAATTGAAGCAAAGAAAATTTCATCTATGATTGTACACAAAGTGATAAATTTTCTTGGCGAAGGAATTCGTGATGGCGTTGCTGTGCGAACTATTTCCGATTTTTTGTTTTCTCAGTTCAACGGAGAAGTAACTGCATTTTTGAGTATTCTCTCAGTTGATCTTGAAACACAAACAATCACTATCACAAGTAATAGCACAGTACCAGTGTTTATCTCACAGAAAGAGCAAATGGAATGTATTCAGAGTGATAGAACTCCGATTGGAAGTCGTAGAAACATATCACCTGCAATTACTCAGTTACCACTTGAATCTGGACTTACAATTGTTATGTATACTGATGGTTTAGCTAAAGCGGGAGAATCATCAGGAAGCCCCATCGATCTATGTACATTGCTCGAATCGCTTTTAGAAGACCAGGAGCCCAATTCTCAATCTATAGCAGACACTATTCTTCAAGAAGCAATGCGGTTGGAGCAATCGCAACCACAAGACGATATGAGTGTAGTGGTTCTTCGAATTGAATCAGGTACATCCAACATTGTAAGAAAGATAACGGTTGTAGTGCCAGTACTTGATAATGAAGAAGTAAGTTTATAAACTTTTACTTCATAATAAGAATAAAGCACAATCTCTATTTCAGCAATGAAATAGAGATTATGCTTTATTTTAAAACTAAACCAGACATATTACGGTTGATGATTATTTTCAGGTGCAGACTTTTTAATGATTAATATACTGCCTGCGATCAATGCTGCCAGGAAGATCATTCCCAGGAAGCATCCATCTAAACCGTACAAAGGAACTTCTGCAGCAATTGATCCAGGTAATGCCAAGAAATAGAAAACTACCTCATTTGCTGCTGAATATAACAAATATGTCGTAGCAATGAAAACAACAATATATGTCAACTTTGTGAATTCTTTTAATAATTCTTTGATTTTAGGTTGGACGAGTACCAGATATGTTAATCCAGCAGCACCCAGAAACAGAATAGCGCGAACAATGGTAGAAATGATACTGACGATTATGGAAAGCGTATTATCCATGTTACCTCCAGGTTTCATATAAGAGTAGCTTATTAAAAATATTAAAAGCAGAGAAACATATTATTGTACTATTCAAGTTATTACGCAAGGAAAACTTTTATCACAAAACTTGGAAATAATATTATTCTTGCGACAATGAAAATCCCTACTCATCATTGAGCAAGCGGGGTATAATGGTGTGCTACGCCGGCTCAGAGCTGGCATTTTTGTGAGATTGGAGGTCGATTGCATGCGACACCGTTCTACCGCTTTGATTCTGATCGTAATTTTACTTGCACTCACCATTTGGGCGGTTTTACCATCAAACCCTGGAATTAAGATCGGTAAATTCGAACGTTCAATGGAAACAATTTTAGGTCTAGACTTGCAAGGTGGTATGCAAGTTCTCCTTGAGGCTGATGTTCCTGAAGGAACAGAAGTAGATGCTCAGGCAATGCAAGATGCTCGAACCATTTTGGAGAACCGCTCCAACGGTTTGGGTGTCAGTGAGGTTGTTTTTCAGGTGGCAGGAACTAGAAGAATTGTTGGAGAGTTCCCTGGATTAACCGACACAGAACAAGTTGTTTCTATTTTGAAAGAGACTGGTCAACTTGAATTTGTTGATATGGGTGATACCGCTATTCCTGTGGGAACGATTATTACAACTTCTCTTGGCGGTAAACAAAATAGCGAAGTTACTCCCACTGCTTCAACAACTGAAACCAGTGAAACGCCCACAGAAGTATCCTCTGCTACCGAAGAACCAACCGCTACCGAAACCCCTGCTGTAACTGAAGAAGTTGTATACAATACTGTTATGACAGGTTCCGATCTGAAAAGTGTTACCGTTTCTACTGATCAATTGGGACAGCCGGTCGTTGATTTTGTCTTAACTGCTGAGGGCAAACAAATATTTGCTGATTTCACGACAAACAATACAGGGAAAATCCTCGGAATTGTTTTGGATAAGAAAGTTATTTCTACTCCAAGAATTGATGAGCCAATTACAGAAGGTACTGGCATGATCAGCGGCAATTTTACTGTTGATTCAGCCAATGCATTGGCGGTTCAATTGAGATATGGTTCACTACCTATTGCTTTGAAAGTCGTTGAAACTCAGATCATCGGCCCAACATTGGGTGCTGATTCATTAAATAAAAGCCTCATTGCTGGCGCTATTGGTTTTGCGATTGTGATGCTTTTCATGTTGATCTATTATCGCATGCCTGGTGGAGTAGCAATTTTAGCAATCACTAATTTCGGTTTGATCACTTTGACCGTGTATAAATTGATTCCAGTTACCCTGACGCTGCCTGGTATTGCTGGTTTCTTGTTATCAACTGGTGGTGCATTGGATGCGAATATCCTCTACTTTGAGCGGTTAAAAGAAGAATTGCGAAGTGGCAAGAACTTGAAAACCGCTCTTGATATGGCATGGAAACGTGCATGGTCATCAATCCGTGATTCAAACATAGCAACGATCATAACCAGTGTTATTTTGTTTTGGTTTGGTTCAACCTATGGTGCCAGTATGGTAAAAGGATTCGCATTAACACTTGCCTTAGGTGTGTTAATCTCCTTATTCAGCGCCACTGTTGTAACCCGTACTCTACTCTCTTATGCAGTAGATATTTTTAAGCCAACGAACTTTAAGAGATGGTTCGGAATCTAGAGGATATGACTATGTTCGATATCATTGGCAAACGATATTGGTACTTTTTGATCTCTTTGATCATCATTCTACCTGGCATTGTTGTGATGGCGATCTGGGGTATGCCACTCTCGATTGACTTCAAAGGTGGAACTCTGATGCAGATCAGTTTTCCTGAGAATGTTCAACCTGCACCATCTGATATTGTTCTTTTGTATCAAAAAGTGGAAATCAACGATGCGCAGGTAACTACTTCTGAAGATGGTCAGTACATCATAAAATCAGCATTCATCGATGAAACGAAACGTATTGAAGTTGTGAATGCAATGGCAGATGAGTTTGGAGCTAGACCTACCGTAAATCAATATGATAGTGTTGGACCAACTATCGGTAAGGAAGTTACGAGCCGCGCTGGCATGGCAATTGGTGTAGCGGCTTTGGGTGTTATCCTTTTTATTACATTCGCTTTTCGTGGAATACCTCACGCGTTCAGATATGGTGTATGCGCTATCATAGCCATGGCTCATGATGTATTGGTAGTGATCAGCATATCTGCAATTGGCGGTCATTTCTTTGGCTGGCAGATAGATTCACTATTCTTGACAGCTTTATTAACAGTAATTGGGTTCTCCGTACAAGATAAGATTGTGGTATTTGATAGGATCCGTGAGAACTCGAATATCTATCGCCGGTTACCATTTGAAACATTGGCAAACCATTCCATTGTTCAGACTTTACAGCGATCCATCAATACCCAATTGATGACCTCCGAATTCATGCTCCTGGCAATGGCGTTGTTTGGTGGTGTCACTTTGCGTGAATTTTCACTCATTTTGTTGATCGGTTTATTAATGGGTACATATTCATCAATTTTTATCGCAGCACCTATCCTTGTAATCTGGGAAAAGAAGGAATGGCAGACCTGGTTCAAGAGGAAACCAAAAGCTGTAACACAAGGTTAGTCTATTTCTGGCACCTCGTCTTAATAGGCGAGGTGTATATTTTAAAAATTGGGTAATCAAATAACTTGACGCTCATTCCAACCCATGATAATATATAAGCCGTTCGGGGGCGTGGTGTAGTGGTTTAACATGCGGCCCTGTCAAGGCCGAGACCGCGGGTTCAAATCCCGTCGCTCCCGCTAAAGACACTCTTCCTAAGAGTGTCTTTTGATTTAAGATCGTGGGTTCCCCGGAAGGGGGTGGTATCAAAACCCGTCGGTTTTATTTTTCATATTGACGCACCTTACCCTCTCGCTTATAATTTTTGCTGCGGGGAAGTGCTGGAACTGGCAGACAGGCATGACTTAGGATCATGTGCCGAAAGGCGTGAGGGTTCAACTCCCTTCTTCCCCATATATAAAATCAGGCAGAAATGCCTGATTTTATTTTGTTAATGGATTGAATTTTGAGGATTACTTAAATCATTTACTCCCAGACTTGATTGACGATGTAATATTTTATTAGTACTATTTATTAGGATTGATTAATGCAGTACTTACTAAGAGTAATAGGAGTATGATATGGATACACATTCAATACCTGAAAACCTACTTGGTGATGTTGTCGCAAGCAATGAGCGAATAATTTCCACGGTAAAAAGAATTGCAAAAGAAATATATTATGGAAGAGATTATGTTGGAGAATTACCGATTCTTCTCTGTTTGTGTGAAGGGGCTATACCTTTTCATAGGGATTTGACTTTAGAGCTTGAAAAACTAGGCTTTGCTTTCGAAAGTGCATGGTTGAAAACACATCACCACTATTCAGGCATTGAAAGTAGTGGGCAAGTAAATATTTTCCCATATCAGGGACCGCCACTCAGCAACAGGTTAGTAGTAATAGTCGAAGATATTATAGATTCTTCTGAAACTATATTGCGGGTGTGTAATTATTTGGACAATCAAAACGTTGTTAAAAGAAACATATGTACTCTTCTGTTTAAGGAAAGACCAACAAACATTGAATGGCGAAATACTGGTCTCAATGGTTACCAGCATCTACCTGAAGTAAGACATGTTGGATTATTCATTGAACCATTGTTTGTTGTGGGTTATGGACTTGATTACAAAGAATTTGGCCGTGATGGTGAAGAAATCAGGATCCTGACGCCACAAGGTCAGGCCTGGGTCGATGAACAGGTTAATAGTAGCAAGTAATGCAAAAAGGTAAAAGAATTCGTCGAGACTAAAGATATGATCTCAGGCGCTCAATAAGTTGTTCGTCAATTGCAGGAAGATCATCATCTTTAGTGACCATGCTTGACCATTGCTTACCGGTGTTAATCATAGTAACTTCAACACCGGTTTGCTTTTCAACTTCACCGACCAGATTCTTCACTTTTTGTGTCAATTGTGACCATTTAGTGGCATTTGTAACCTGGCGATCTACCTGTTCAACGAAAGTAAGTGCGATCTGGTTGCCTCCATTGACCATGATGATCCTCTTTAGGAGGGAATAATCAATGCCTTTTGCTTTGCGCCGGATTTGATGTTTACCAGAGAGAGGATCAATGATCGAGCTGTACTCCAGTATACCGAGGGCTGTCATTTCTTCAACAGAGAATTCCTCAACGTCTCCCATCGGTCCTGTACCTTCTCGCGTGGGTAACGCTTTGACGCAAACGATCACATTTTCCACGGTTCGCCAATTTAGACCTACTCCAGCAATTGCAGAAGGTGCAGTAACATCTACTGATGTCACATTGGGATATTCACCATGATAGCGGGAGAGAAAAGTTCCCTGAGTGCTTTCAAGATTAATCGTGCCTTCCTCTGCCAGATGATTTGCCATCATCGGTACATCATCAAGATAAGGTTGTAAAGCTGGTATGTCTTTGGCTATAGGGGCAATTCTTAATGCCGCGTGAGACATAGCGATACCAGTACCACTTTTGGTACTGCCGATTGCATTCATATTGGTGCTACCAATTTCTTCCTGGACATTTTCTTTAGTAATAATTGGGCAACGGTAATCAACACGTACTTTTTCTGGTGTCAGACGGAAGCGATTTACTTCAGCGAGAAATTTTTCTGGGTCAATAGCTGTGCCAGGCCCAATTCCAATCGAACATTCTTGAAAGATGAACCCAAGAGGAAGCTGATTAACTTTAATGTATTTATTGTCGAAAAAGAGACCATGTTCCGGATTGGATCCCCCACATCCTCTAAAGACACCCAAAGCATGACTTCTGTATGTCTGCCAAGCACTAACGAGACCTTTTGCCTCATCTCCCCAAAATCCGCCAACAACAATATTTGCGCCCATAATTTACTCCAAAAATCCTGATTTTTGTCAGCAATATGAATAAGGCATTATAGCATAGCCACTTTTGACCTATACCATAAGGTTCTATACACTTACTGTAACGATTTCGATGTTTTTTTGCAAGTGGAAAATTAGTGATGAGGATCGAATTTAATCGCGATAGTTTCTAGGTATCAAGTCCACAATATCATGATCCATAATCGAGCGCTTTGATGTTGAGCTAAAGCCAATATTCGAATGGGAGGAATCTAACCGCCAATCTTACAGTCTCAAACTAGGAGATCAACACACTATAAGAAAAACAATTATGGTTGTCTGAAACCTATCCAATTATGTATATAAGACTTTTCTTAATCCTTCTGCTTCGTATGGTACAATTTTACGCATAAAAAGACAGTTTAAGGTACAATTTGTACGTTTTGAAATAGAATGAGAAGTTTGGAACGCTTTTATTTCACTCAAGCTTTAAGCTGAAAGGCGTGAGGGTTCAACTCCCTTCTTCTCTATAAAATATCTATCTTGAATTAAAGGATGTCTGACTTGAATATCGAAATTGAACAACTGGCTGACCATCAAGCAAAAATCACAGTGGAATTTGAACCTGAGGTTTTGACACAGTATCAACATAAAGCAGCAAGAAAAATTGCTGAAAAAGGAAAAATACCTGGATTTCGCCCCGGAAAAGCCCCATTCGACGTTATTCGCCGAACTTATGGTGAAGCTGCCATCAATGAGCAAGCTATTGAGATGATCGTTGATGACAAATATAGTGAAGTATTAGATCAAGCAAAAATCACTCCAGGAGCTCCTGGTTCTCTCGAAGAGGTGGTTTCAGTAGATCCACCCAAATTTGTTTTTATCGTACCAAAGGAACCTGAAGTTGAATTGGGTGATTACAAATCTGTTCGGTTGGATTACAACCTGGAACCAGTAACGGATGAAGATGTGGAAAAGGTTGTTAAAAACCTTCAATCCAGTTACTCGACTACTGAAAGTGTAGATCGCCCTGCTCAAATTGGCGATATGGTTTACATTCAGTTACAGGGTCGTATTCTGAATCCAAAAGAGGGTGAAAAGGAGAATTATCTCGACAACACATCTTTTGAAATTATCGTAGGCGGCTCTGATTCTGATCCGGACAACTGGCCATACGAGGGCTTTTCGAAAGTTCTTGAAGGTATGTCAAAGGATGAGGAAAAAGTAGTAACCCATACTTTCGAAAAAGAAGACAAGAATAATGAACTCCAGGGAAAAAAGGTAGAATTTACCGTCAAAGTGGAAGAAGTAAAATTGCTTAAGCTCCCTGAGCTTGATCAAAATTTCGCTCAAATGGTAGGAAATTTTGAGAGCATGGATATGCTCCGAACCCAGATCCGCGAACAGGCAGAACATCAGAAGAAACATGAGTATGAAGATAATTACTTTGATGAACTACTGGAAAAAGTAACTGCCACATCTGTAGTGAAATATCCGCCTCAGGTATTGGAAGAAGAACAGAAAGAAATCTTAAAATCGTTTGAAGATAATCTTAGCCGCCAAAAAATGGACTTGAATGCGTATTTGAAGATGCGGGAGCTTACAAAAGAGAAATTCATGGAAGATGAAGTAAAGCCTGCTGCGATAAAGCGATTAACCAGGTCTCTAGTTATGTCAGAAATTGCGAAGGCGGAGAAGATTGAAGTTAACCAAGAAGAATTGAAGAACGTCGTTACTATGCGTCTGGACAGTTTATTGCGTTCTCCAGCAATGAAGAAAGTACGTGGCGATAAAGAGATGCAAAACCTGACAACCGCCATCATGATGGATACCGCCAACCATCTTTATAACGAGAAAACGCTTGAATGTTTGAAAAATATTGCGACCGGAAAAGCAACGGAAAAACTTGATGCTGAAACCACCGGTAAAGCTTCTGAAGAAACAGAAAAGAATCAAGAAGAAAAGAGTTCTGAGGTGGCAAAACCTAAAGCATCAAAGAGAAGTACTAAAAAGGCTACCACGGAATCCAAAACGGAAGAATAATGGAGAAAGTTATGGACGGCAAATTTAAGGCAGTCATACCTACAGTGATTGAATCGACGGGTCGCGGGGAACGCGCATACGATATTTATTCACTGTTGTTGAAAGAAAGAATCATATTCCTTGGAACAGCGATTGATGATCAAGTAGCCAATCTAATCGTTGCACAATTACTGTTCTTAAGCCATGAAGATCCTGATCGTGAAATCCAGATGTATATCAACTCTCCTGGTGGACAAATTTATTCAGGTTTGGCGATCTATGACACGATGAAAATGATCCCCAACAAAATTAGCACTGTTGCTGTTGGCATTACAGCTTCGTTTGGTACTGTGATCTTGACTGCTGGCACAAAAGGTCAGCGATATGCATTGCCGCACGCCACTATCCATATGCACCAACCTCTAGGCGGCGTAGAAGGTCAGGCATCCGATATTGAGATTAAAGCCAAAGAAATATTACGTCTGAAGAGCCGTTTAAACGAGATTATGGCAACAAGCACTGGCCAACCTTTGGATGTCATTGAACGTGATACAGAACGTGATTTCTACCTCAGTGCAAGCCAGGCTGTTGAGTACGGTCTGGTGGATAAGGTGCTTACACCTTCAGATAAGTAATAGGGAATGAAAAAGAACGAAAAGCCGGATGGCGACTGCTATCCGGCTTATTTATAGGATAGACATGAATAATTTATCAAGTAATTCCATCCGCGGACTGGTTTTGGATATGGATGGAGTAATATGGAAAGATACCGAACCCATTGGAAACCTGCCAGAAATATTTGGTACGATAAGAAAACGAGGAATTAAGTATGTTTTTGCTACCAACAATGCGACAAAATCTTCAGAAGACTATGTAATAAAGCTGAAAAGTTTAGGTGTCGAAGTTGATATTTCACAGATCATTAATTCGGCTATGGCAATGGGTTATTTATTGAAGCGGTATTATCCACAGGGTGGACCTGTTTACGTCATAGGAGAAAGTGGTTTAAAGAACACACTCAAAAAAGCAGGATTTTATGAAGATGACAAAAATCCTCTAGCAGTTGTGGTGGGGTTAGATAGGAAGATCACCTATGATATGTTGTCAAAAGCGACATTATTAATTCGCTCTGGGAAGAAATTTTTTGGTACAAATCCCGATAAAACCTATCCCATACCTGCAGGATTAGTACCAGGTGCAGGAGCGATTATCACAACGGTTGAAGTATCAACCGATACAAAACCTGAGTATGCAGGAAAGCCTGCATCAGCTATGTTCCAAATGGCATTAGAGAGACTAGGGACTATTCCCAGCGAAACCCTTGCGGTCGGCGATCGTCTTGAAACTGATCTTGCTGGTGGACAAATGATTGGAATGCGGACAGCCGTGGTTCTATCAGGTGTAGCCACCAGAGAGAGTGTTGAAAAATGGAATCCAGCACCTGATTTTGTGGCACAGGATTTAACACAGTTGCTACAAATGATCGGGTAGAAAAGCTCATCAATGAGCAAGAAAAACATCTATGATCTAGATCTTGAAGAATGGCAACAATACTCAATTGCTGCAGGTGAACCTGCATATCGAGCATATCAGATATGGGAGGGGTTATATATCCATTTATTTGATTCTTCGGATCAATTCAGCACACTTTCGAAAACACTGCGAGAAAATATCTCACAAAACTTTTCTTTTATGAATCTCCGACTTGCACGTAAGCTTGAGTCTACTGATTTGATGACGCAAAAAGTTTCTTTTTTGCTGAATGATAATAAAGTAATTGAAACCGTTTTAATGCGCTATGACAAACGAAATACTTTATGTGTTTCATCACAATCTGGGTGTGCCATGGGATGCGTTTTTTGCGCCACTGGTCAGATGGGTTTCGGAAGGAATTTGACTGCAGGCGAAATAGTTGAGCAGGTGATATTCTTTGCCCGACAGTTAAACGCTATTGAAGAAAAGATCACGAACATTGTTGTGATGGGAATGGGTGAGCCGTTCAATAATTTTAATAATGTGATAAAAGCCATTGATATTCTCAATCATCACCAGGGATTTAACTTAGGGGAACGTCGATTTACTGTTTCCACTGTGGGGATAATCCCCGGAATTAAAAAATTCACATCTTTAAAACGGCAAATTAACCTGTCTATCAGCCTGCATGCAGCTAACGACGAACTTCGTACGACTATGTTACCTGTGGCAAAAAAATATTCAATTGTAGAGCTGATGGATATATGTAGAGAATATATTGGAGAGACAGGGCGGCGAGTTACTTTTGAGTACGCTTTAGTACAAGATATTAATGACACAAAAAACCATGCTCACGAGCTGGCAAATCTGTTGAAAGGGATGCTTTGCCATGTAAATGTAATACCGTTGAATCCAACAAAGAAATACCAGGGAAAGGCGACTTCACAGACTCGTGCGCGGCAATTTCAAGCAATTTTAAAGCAGGCAGGTATCCCATGTACTATACGACTACGCCGGGGAATAGAAATTCAGGCTGGTTGTGGTCAATTGGCATCTGAAACCGCTGTGATATAATCTACCCGCTATGGCAGATATTTTTTCGCGCTGGAAAGAAAGTCTCAATCGGACAAGAAAAGCTACCTTTAGTAGGTTGGCTTCAATATTTGGTACCAATGAGATCACTAATAATACCTGGGATGAGTTGGAAGAAACTCTGATTCAAGCAGATGTTGGAGTAGATACTACATTTTCCATAATCCAAAAATTACGGGATGTAGTAAAAAAAGAGGGTATTATCAGCTCTTCAGAATTGATGAGGAAATTACGAGAAGAGCTTTTATCCAGATTGGACAAAAGCCCCATATTAAATCTGGAAAAATTTAAACCCGCGGTCATTTTGCTTGTTGGAGTGAATGGCTCAGGAAAAACCACTACTGCAGCTAAACTTGGTAAACTTTGGCAGAACGAAGGAAAGAAAGTATTGCTGGTAGCCGCAGATACATTTCGGGCTGCCGCTACTGATCAATTGCAGGTGTGGGGAGAAAGGTTGAAAATTCCTGTCATTGCCAGTATCCCTGATGCAGACCCTGGAGCTGTTGCATATGATGGCATTCAATCGGCAATATCTAGAAATATGGATGTTGTTTTAATCGATACCGCGGGGAGACTGCACACCCGATACAACCTGATGGAAGAAATCAAAAAAGTACATCGAGTTTCTGGTAAAGCTTTACCGGGAGCTCCCCATGCCACCTTGTTGGTATTAGATGCAACTACCGGACAAAATGCATTGATACAGGCTCGTGCTTTTAAGGAAGCATTTCCCATCGATGGGATCATTCTGGCAAAGTTGGACTCATCAGCCAGAGGTGGAATGGTATTTGCCATACAACATGAATTAGGAATACCTGTATTTTACGCAGGATTGGGTGAGAAACCTGAAGATATCCAGGTTTTTGATCCTGAAGCTTTCATTGAGGGTATCTTTACCCTTTCATCATAAGGAGAAGAAATGCAAGATGTAATCGATCGTTTACAGGTGTGCAACCAGGTTCTCTCCGATATCCTGGAGCATCTTTGACCTGCCCCAAAAAGAAACAGAATTAGCCAAACTAAAAGCAGAATCAGAAAAAGAAGATCTCTGGGCTGATCCTAAAAGTGCCCAACGCTTGATGAAGAAACTTGCAACATTGCAAAATGAAGTAGAAGGGTGGAAAAAGCTATCAAAACGGATTATTGATACCCATGATCTTGCGGAAATAGGCGATGAGTCGATGCATGCTGAACTTGAACAGGAAACCCACAAGATAGAAGAAGAGTTAAAGAAACTCGAAATCGAGGTTCTTCTTTCTGGACCTTATGATGGTGGAAATGCCTTACTTGAGATAAACTCTGGAGCGGGTGGGACAGACTCGCAGGATTGGGCTGCCATGCTAGAGCGGATGTATATCCGTTGGATAGAGAAACATGGCTTCACTTGCGAAATACTGGATTCATCAGAAGGGGAAGAAGCGGGGATAAAAAGCGTGACCATGGCGGTATCAGGAGTGAACGCTTATGGGTTATTGCGAGGAGAAAAAGGGGTGCACAGATTGGTACGTTTGTCGCCATTTGATGCTGCCCACCGCAGGCATACATCCTTTGCGCAGGTGGAAGTGCTTCCCGAAGCAGCCGAGGATGATCCAGAAATTCAAATCAATCCAGAAGATTTGCGCATAGATGTATTTCGTTCGTCTGGGGCAGGTGGACAGAATGTACAGAAGAATGCGACTGCAATCAGGATCACTCATATTCCTAGTGGATTGGTTGTTGCATGTCAGAATGAGCGTTCACAAATGCAAAATCGAGAAAATGCCATGCGTGTTCTGCGTTCACGATTATTAGGAATTGCTCGTGAAGAACAAGAAAAGCAACTTGCCGCGCTACGAGGAGAATATACTAAAACCGAATGGGGGAGTCAGATACGCTCTTATGTGCTACACCCGTATCAGATGGTGAAAGATCATCGAACTGAATATGAAACTGGCAATACCCAGGCTGTATTGGATGGTGAAATTGATGGATTTATTGAAGCTTATTTAAAGTGGCATAAATAGCTTTTGAAAAAAATCAGCCGCTGTTTTTAAGCGGCTGATTTTTTTATGGGAATCAATCAAGAATTCGTTGTAATTCAAATAATGAAAGGTCAATTTTTCGGGTTTGACCAGCTACTTCAGAGAGGGGAGTTGTCTTGATCTCGCTTTTAATCATACCTACTAAAACACCAAACTCACCTCGTTTAAGCGCAGAGATAGCACCTGCACCTAAGCGGCTTGCAAGGATTCGATCATAGGCACTGGGAGCTCCACCGCGTTGAACATGACCAAGAGTAGTAGCGCGAATAGCAAAACCTAATCGATCCAGATGGTCAGAAAAATATTGGGTCAATCGTTCAGCGTTGTAATCAGCACCTTCTGCTACAATAATGATGGCATGATGCTTTCCACGAAGATAAGCATTTCGCATGACATCAGCAATTTTTTCTGGATCTGTAGGAATTTCAGGGATTACACAAGCTTCTGCACCTCCAGCAATGGCTGTCATCAGAGCAAGGTAACCACATCCACGACCCATGACTTCGACCAGAAAAGCCCGTTGATGAGAAGAAGCGGTTGTTTTAAGTCGATCAACTGCTTCTAGAGCAATATTCAGTGCTGTGTCTACCCCAATGGACATTTCTGTACCTACAAGATCGTTATCGATCGTGGATGCCACTCCTACAACTGGAACACCCATTTTGTGAAGAGCGAATGAACCAGTTTGGGAGCCATTTCCACCAATGACAACAACAGCTTCAACTTTATGTTTGTCCAACATTTGAAGAGCTTTTTGCTGCCCTTCGGGGGTTTTAAATTCTAGAGATCTTGCACTACCCAAAATGGTACCACCTGTCTGAATGATCCCACCAACATCTCTGGTACCCATATTTCGAAATTGACCATCGATCAATCCATGATACCCTTGTTCTATACCCATTACTTCCCAATCATTATCAATGGCTGTGCGAACAACTGCACGGATAGCAGCATTCATGCCAGGTGCATCACCACCACTGGTTAAAACTCCAATTCGTTTCATACTTCCTCCAAAAAATTGATACTTATTTTAGCACGAATGATAATGAAAAAGAATCGTTGTATAAGGAATTTCTAAAATAAAATTATTTAGGATGATAAAGCATGCAGGAGGATTTCCAATATACAATCAGAAAAACTATACTACTTAACTTCTACAACTGTTGCTAGTTTGCTTGACGAATTCTATCTCTGAAAGTATAATTTTTCGGCTTTACAAAGAACTATAAGTAGGAGAAACCGATGGTACCGCAACCGAAACGAAAACTTTCAAAGGGTCGTCGCGACCGCCGTCGTGCCCATGATGCAATTGAAAACGCAAATCTGGTACAGTGCTCAAACTGTGGAGAAATGCGACTTTCACATACCGTATGCCCAAATTGTGGCTATTATCAGGGACGCGAAGTTGTAGAAATGAAGAAAGAAGAGAAGAAGAAGTAATTCTCTTTCTGCATACAAGTGGAAAACAATCACTGATAAGAACTTTCAGGTTTTTAACATTGATTTTCTGCATGTATAGAAACATAGTCCTGAGTAATCAGGGCTATGTTTTTTAATCATTTATCTTCTATACTGAAGTTTTCTCCTTAACAGAAAAAATTATCACACAAAAATCTTTTCTGAAGTTAGTGGGTATTATTAGTCGTGATAAAAACGCTAATCCTCATCTAACTATAAAGAAAAATACCTGACTTTAATTATCTGAATTTCTAAAATCATTAAAAATCTCACGGCATGGAAAAAATAAAGATTAGAAAAATTGTTTCTCATCCCAGTATTGAAGGAATTGCAAGCAACGACATTTTACAAGCGAAATAATACTGGAATAGAGCAATTATTCAGCGGTTTAACTGGAGGAACTGTAATGAATCCATATGATTATGTTAAAAAAGAGCCATAGCATGCTTGCTATGGCTGATGTTTTCCACGAAGCAGGTTTTCCACAGGGAGTAGTGAATATCATAACAGGACCAAGCAGTTTGATTGGAAATGCCCTGGTTGACAACCCGTTAGTAAATATGGTATCGATGACCGTTGGAACAGAAACCGGAAGAGAAGTAATCAAGCATTCTGCAACTACGATCAAAGACCTGGCATTGGAATTGGGCGGAAAAAGCCCGAATATCATTTTTCCTGACGCTGAGTTTGAGCCTGCAGTTAGGTGGACTAGGTCTGGCTTTACAATGGGTGGTGGACAAATATGTGTTACTAGAACGCGGTTGATCTTGCACAAATCAATTTATGAGGAGTTCTTGAGTGCATTAAAAGTAGAGTGCGAGAACCTAAGCCCTGGTGATGGATTCAATCCTGAGCACACTCTCCAGGCAATCATTACCAAAGAACATGCTGCTTCTATCTGGAGATATATAGAAAAAGGGAAAGCAGAAGGTGCTCGATTAATTACCGGTGGTATGCCATACAAAGATCCTGTGCTAACCCAGGGAAATTATGTACCCCCAACGGTTTTTGTCGATGTAACCCCGGATATGACTATCTTTAAAGAAGAAATTTTTGGCCCCGTACTGACCGTTACACCATTTGAAACTGAAGACGAAGCAATCGAATTGGCAAATAAGACAGCATTTGGGTTGGCTGGATCGGTCTTTACGCGGGATATTGCAAGAGCTTTACGAGTGGTAGAGGGGATCCGCGGTGGACAAATATATGTCAATACTTATTACAGTAAAGCTATAAACGAATCTCCGGGTACTGGATGGAAAGAGAGCGGTCTGGGAGTCATGGCAGGAATTAATAAATACATGATATGATCCCTAAGACGGTATTTATTGATATGAATGATAAAACTTTCCCGCCTGGTTAGAAAAGAAAAAGTATCTGAATACAAAAAAGCCAACGGTTTACTATTGTTGGCTTTCTTCATGGTAAGAGGATGTAATTAGTGAATTATATAAGGCTCAAATTGTGTAAGGAATCTACCAGGGATCTGTCCGTGAAGGATGATATGATCTGATTTATGCGTGGCTGTCTTTACCTGCCCATAATCATAGAAAAGTGAAATGAGTTTTCCTTCTTTGTAGGGCAATTTCACCGTGATTTCGTTGAAAAGTTCGTAAAGATGGCTTTCGATGGCAGTCAGCAAAGCATTAAGACCATCGCCAGTTTTTGCAGATATCGCATAGGCATCTGATGATTCAACCAATGCATCTTGCGCAATAGAGGGATCAGGTAAGGTATCAATTTTGTTCAATGCCAGGATGGTTGGTATCTTACCAGCACCAATTTCATCCAATGTCTCTTGAACAGCCTGCATTTGCGCTGTGGAATTCGGGTGGGTTAAATCGACGACATGTACCAGAAGGTCTGCACTGCTGATCTCTTCTAAAGTTGCCCGAAAAGCAGCTACCAACTGGGTGGGGAGTTTCTGAATGAAACCCACTGTATCAGTAAACAAGACATTGTGATTTCCAGGAAGACGTACTCTTCGGGTTGTTGGGTCCAAAGTTGCAAATAACTGATCTGCCACATATACATCGGAGCGGGATATTCTGTTTAAGAGGGTAGATTTTCCCGCATTGGTATATCCGACAAGGGCAACAACAGGAATTTCAGTTCGTTGACGCTGTGTGCGGTAACGTTGACGATGTGCCCGAACTTCTTCAAGTTCTTCTTTAAGGGTACTGATCCTGCGACGAATTTCACGTCTATCAACTTCCAATTGGGTTTCACCAGGCCCACGTAAACCAACTCCGCCAACAGAACCAGTTCGTCCACCACCTCCACCAGCCTGTCTGGCGAGGTGAGTCCAGGCGCGTGTCAGACGGGGTAGTCGATATTCATATTGTGCCAGTTCGACCTGTAATTTTCCTTCACGAGTGTTCGCATGTTGAGCAAAAATATCAAGGATAAGCGCCGTTCGATCGATCACGCGGACATTGCTTCCCAGGAATTCCTCTAATTCACGCAAGTGCCGAGGTGAAAGTTCATTATCAAAAACGACAATTTGTGCCAGAGTCTCTTCTACCAGTACTTGAACTTCTTCAAGTTTACCCGGTCCAATATAAGTATCCACATGGGGATGATCCAGTTTTTGAGTGGCAATTCCCACTACTTCAAGGCCGGCAGTTTCAGCAAGCAATTCAAGCTCAGCAAGCGAATCATCCAAGCCCAAGAGGGTAGGCTCAGAGCGGAGGTCCACTCCAATAAGAAAAGCACGCTCGCGAGGTGGTAGAACAGGTTCGGGTTGTTTCTTAGACAAAAATCAACTCCTTTGCAGCCAATCATGCATCTTCTGCATGGCTTTTTGGATCAGACCGGTATCTTGCCCCAGGGAAATGCGAAAATATCCTTCTCCACGACTGCCAAAATTGCTACCAGGCGTGGTGGATACACCGGCTTCGGTAAGCAATCTATCGCAGAATGTCGCAGAATTTGGGAACCTGGCTGGATGTTTTGTCCAGATATAGAAAGCTGCCTTGGGAGGTATGGTCGGAATGCCCATTGCATTAAGAGCACCAACAACAATATCTCTTCTTTCACGATACACCTGATTGCGAGCTTGAAGCCAATCTTGATTTCCAGTTAGAGCGGATTCGCCTGCAACCATAAGAGGAATGAATGTGGAAGTATCTACCTGGCTTTTGAAGGTATGCACGATTCTGATAACTTCTGAATTTCCAAGGAGAAAACCTAAACGCCACCCTGCCATATTGTAAGTTTTTGATAGCGAGTTGAATTCAACAGCTACATCCTTTGCACCTGGTACTTGCAAGATGCTGGGTGGGCGATAACCTTCAAAGGTCACATCACAATATGGAGCATCATGCGCGACGAGAATCTCGTATTTATGGCAAAACGCAATTACCTCTTCAAAAAAAGAAAGTTCTACTGTGGCGCCCGTTGGATTGTTGGGATAATTCAACCACATTAGTTTTGCTTTTCGGGCAATATCTTCAGGAATATCACTAAGATTTGGTAAATATCCCTTTTCAGCATAAAGAGGTAGCTCAAAAATCTCTGCTCCTGCAATACGGGCACTTGAACGATAAACTGGATATCCTGGGTTGGGTATGATTACAAGATCTCCAGGATTGAGAATGCTTTGGGATAGATGATGAAGACCTTCTTTAGATCCAATCAACCCAACAATTTCATTTTCACTATCAATATCAACACCAAAACGGTTTTTATAATACTTAACTCCTGCCAATTTAAATGAAGAAGTTCCTCCAATGGGGGCATAATTATGTAAAGTTGGATTCCTTGAGGCTTCCATCAGAGCGTCAATGATGGAATTAGTTGGAGGCATATCAGGGCTGCCGATATCCAATCGGATAACTTCTTTCCCCTCTTGCTTAAGAGCGGTGATCTTCTTATTCAATTGTGCAAAAAAGTATGGTTTGAAAGAAGCTATTCTATCTGCAGGTTTAATAAAATTTTTTTCAGGCATTTTCTTATTTTTCCTATTCATGAGAATCTTTTTGCATCATTAGCCAGGTGAATATTACATTGCCAACTTTCTCAAGTGAGGCAGGTGTCACATGATTGGGTATATCTTGAGTAGTATGCCAGTATTCATAATCAAAGTCAATAATATCAACTGCTGGAATTCCAAGACTTATAAAAGGAACATGATCATCCAGTATGCTATAGCCTGTTTTTGATACAAATGTCTCAGAATAACCAAGTGAGGCAGCTGTATTCCATATGCTCTCTTGCAAATTCTTCTCCGAGTTTCTTTCAAGTAAAAACTCTTGATCTTCATCTCCTACCATGTCAAGCAGAATGACAGCATCTGGTTTGGCAGTCAAAGAATTCGCAAAGTAGGTTGATCCAATGATCCAGGGCTGACCATCGATCCCTCCCTGGTCTTCAGCATCAAAGAACACCAAAGAAACCGAATAGGGATAATCGACAGGCAGAATGCGTGCTAATTCTAAAAGAACAGCTACGCCCGAAGCACCATCGTTTGCCCCGGGTACAGGTTGATTTCGTTTACTATTTTCAGGATCGCGATCTGCATATTGCCTGCTATCAAAATGCGCAGCAATGATTAGCCATTTTTCACTTCCCTGTCGTTGCGCAATGATGTTTCGAAAAATATTATTGTTCTGGGTAAATTCTTGGGTAGAAACCTTCCAGCTATATGAAGAAAGCGTTTTATTCATGTAGCTAATTAGTTTATCATGGGCTTCAGACCCTGGAATTCGTGGACCAAGTTCATGTTGATAAAGTACATATTGATAAGCTTGTTCCCCATCAAAAAAATTTGATGATTCTGATGATGGGATTGGCAAAGATGTCCCCTTAAAAATGAAAATACTTCCACTTAAGATTAGTAAGCACATTATTGCAGTGATAAAGATTCTAATGGTTCTCATAACCAAACTAATTGATAAGTCTAATGAAATCCTGTATTAAAGCGGAAGATCTTTCGACTGCTTTTTGGATTCGCTCTCCTCGTGTACCCGTGCTTGAAAACTCATTATACAACAGACCAAAATTTGCTTTCATTGGTTGGAATCGCTTTGGATCAGCATGAGTTAAATAGTGGATCAATGCTCCAAACATAGTTTTTTGAGGTGGAATAAGCGGCGGTTGTCCAGATGCAATGCGGGCAGCATTGAAACCAGCAAACCAACCAGTAACAATATTTCCTAAATATCCTTCTGCGCCGATGATCTGTCCCGCTCCTAATAAATCCTTACGCTGTTGAAATTGTAAGGTAGGTTGTAGAAGTAACGGCGCATTAAGGAAGGTATTGCGATGCATCTGTCCATATCTGATGAAACGAGCATTTTGGAGACCTGGAATCATGTGAAAAACCCGCTGTTGTTCTGGAAAAGTAAGATTTGTCTGGAAACCTACCATGTTATATAGATCTCCAGCCAGATCATCCTGACGAAGTTGCACAATGGCATAAGGATTGGGAATGGTAGAGGAGAATTTTAAACCCGAGGGTCTCATGGTTCCATATGCCAATGCATCGGGGCTGTAGCCTGCCATTATTTCGACAGGAACACAGCGTTCAAAAAAATATTTCGAGCCAGCCTGTACTCCATCAACAATGGAGCTTTCATTTGGGTGAAGTGAGACCCTTTCCGCTTTTAGCAAAGCAGAAACAAAATTTGTATACTGCTCTTTTGTAAATGGGCAATTTATGTAATCGCCATCAGGATTTGTTCCCCGATCATACCGTGAAGCCCTGAATGCCACTGAAAAGTCGATAGAATCTACTGCAACGATCGGTGCCAGGGCATCATAAAAGAACAGGTTATCTTTTTTTGTAAATCTTGCCAGATTTTCGGATAAGGCGGGCGAGGTTAAAGGCCCGCTTGCTAAAATGCAAATACCTGTAGGGATTTCTTTTACTTCTTCTCGGATCACTTGAATATTGGGATGCTGTTCTACCCTTTGAGTGACAAGTTGTGAGAAATTTGTTCGATCTACTGCCAACGCATCACCAGCCGGAACTCGAGATTGCATTGCACATTCTGCTAAAAGACTCTTGAGAGTCAACAATTCATGCAGTAACAAGCCATTAGCCCTATCGATGAGGGTTGACCCAAGTGAGTTAGAGCAGATTAGTTCTGCAAGGTTGCCAGTTTTATGCGCACCGGTATTTACGAGTGGGCGCATTTCGTAAAGATTAACCTTATGTCCGTGTTCTGCAACCTGCCATGCTGCTTCAGAGCCTGCCAGCCCACCGCCAATTATGGTAATAACACTCGGTATTTCTTTCATTCTGAATTCATTTTACCACCCTGATAAACTGGCATGACAATTGCGTGGCACAAAACTTGCATCATATGGGAATGTCTACTATACTTTTTTTGGAGTGTGCGTATGTTTCAATCTCACCGTCAAGTCTTAAAACCTGTAACAACCGCTCATCTGGCGCAAACGATGACCCTTCTCAGCTTAACGGTAGATGAATTACGCCAGGAAATAGATAAAGAACTTTCAAAAAACCCTGCATTGGAGATGTCGGAAGAACGCCGTTGCCCAATGTGTGGGAAAGTTCTTCCTCCAACTGGTCCTTGCCCGGTATGCAGCACATCTCATGGCGAATTGGAGGACGAACCCGTAGTATTTATTTCTCCGAGAGAAGATTTTCAATACCATTCTGACAACCCAGATATGGAATATGATTCCGATGAAACTACATCATCGGAAGATGATCTTCCTACCTATGTACTAAAGCAGATCTCTCCTGAATTGGAAAATGAAGATCGGAAAATTGCTGCTTATATGCTGCTTAATTTGGATGATGATGGTTTTTTGTCTGTTTCTATTGCTTCTGTGGCACAATATTTCCATGTTCTGATATCGCGTGTCCTGGCAATTCAAAAGATTATCCAACATGCTGATCCTATTGGTGTAGGCTCGATCAATACACAAGAAGCTTTGTTGGTTCAATTGGAAGTGCTTTCAGAAACGCATGAGATTCCTGTGTTGGCAAAATCCATCATTGCTGAACAGATGGATCAACTCAGCAGGAGACATTTTAGTGAAATTGCACACGCTCTTGGGTCAAGCATTCGTGAAGTTGAAGAGACAGTGCACTTCATTAGCGAAAATTTGAATCCTTTCCCTGCCCGCAGTCACTGGGGAGATCACAGACAGCCTGGCGAAAGTACTAATCTTGGATACAGGGAACCTGATATCATCATCACACAAATGAATGATAAACCCGATTCACCACTAGTGGTTGAAATCGTTCTACCCATCTCTGGTACGTTACGAATCAATCCATTATTTAAAAGTGCACTTCAACAAGCTGATGATGAGAAAAAAGAAGAATGGAAGAGCGATCTTGAACGAGCCTCACTCTTTGTCAAATGCCTTCAACAGCGAAATCACACCATCCTTCGCCTGATGAAAAGGCTTGTCACTCTCCAGAAGGATTTTATTCTTTATGGAGAGAAGTACTTGCGCCCCTTAACTCGTGCTTATTTCTCTACCGAATTAGATGTTCATGAATCAACCATATCCAGAGCCGTATCAGGCAAAACAGTACAATTACCCAATCGACGAATCGTACCTCTGGATAAATTCTTTGATCGCTCGTTAAATATCAGGACAGTATTACGCGATATTATTTCTGAAGAAAAACATCCATTGAGTGATGCTGAGTTGGTAACTATTCTTGAGAAGAAAGGATTTTCTGTAGCAAGACGTACTGTTGCTAAGTATCGTGCTATGGAAAACATCTTACCAGCTCACTTGAGACAGGATGTCAGAAAGGCAGCATGAAGCAACCTGCACAAATTCAATCAAAAACCTCTGTCATCCGAGAAAATGAACCAGGCTTAATTGAGATTGGTGTACTGATCAACCTATTAAATGAACCCGCTGTTGTTCTTGATTATGAGAATAATGAAATTCTTTTACCAAACAGTGAATTATTACGATTGACAGCTTTTTCCAAAAATGAATTAATCGGAAATGAAATATCAAAATTATTCCCTGAAAACTTTCCAGAAAACGCTGTCTATGGGGAAGAATTTCCGATTGTTGTCAAACGGCGCAATCGTGAATCAACAAAAATGATAGCAAATTCGTTGAATCTGAATGTTGAGAGACATTTTCTTCTCATTCGTTTAAGAAATGTACCTGAAATTAATAAGGAAAATGAAGTAAACCCTGATGAACTTGCGCTAGAGTTGCTTGATCTGGGCTATGTATCTGAGGGAGAATCAATGCAATCTGTTTTAAAAAAGTTTATTGGTGTTTCAAAACAGATGCTCCAACTTGATAGTGTAGCAATCTATCAGGCAGAAGCCAGTTTTCCACAACTAACTCGAATCGTAGATGTTGGAGAAGTATTTCATTTTCCAGATTCTGTATCATCAACAGATTTGATTCGACTTGCATTGCCAGTTGAATGGGTACCTGGGCGAAGAGTAGTAACAGACATTCATCGGTTTAGCCGGATGAATAACCTTGGCTATGTGATATCTGCTCCAATTGGAAAAGACAGCGCCTATCTAGGTTTGATGGTTGCTGGTACTAAAGATAAGATACCTGAAAAAGATTATCTGCCAGTGTTAGAAAAGCTGGCTCAGGTAATTACAAACATTTTCCAATATTACCTGCTGGTCAATAATCTTTCAGAAGAAAATCGAGAACAACAAAAGCTGCTATCCCTTCGTGAAAGCCTTTTGAATAACTCTAAAGAAGGTATATTAATCTTGAACCAGGATTTTAGGATTACAGCAGTCAATACAGCAGCAGAAGAAATGCTGGGATATGCCAATCGTGAGATTATTGATCAGGCTGTGGAAAACGTTCTTATTGGACCAACCGGTCTTCTTCCAGCATTAGCGGCAGCAAAAGAAGGTATTCCTACGCATGAAATCGGAAATGAATTATTACACCGGAGGAATGGACAGGCTTTTCCGGTTAATTTACAAGTAATCCCTGTACTACCGGATAAAGAATTGCAAGGAATTCTGGTATTTATTAATGACATCAGTGAACATGAACAGATACAGGTTAGAACACAACAACTTGAGCAAAGAGCATTTTTGGGTGAATTGATGCAGGTATTTGCCCATGAAGTGCGCAATCCCATTAATAATATATCAACAGGGTTGCAAGTTTTAGGAGATCTACACAAGGAAGATAATACCAGCCAGACTGTCATTAATAATGCACAAAATGATTGTACACGCCTGATTCACCTTATGGAATCCATTCTGGCTTTTTCAAAACAAGTTGAGCAAAAATATGAACCGATGGATATTGGATTATTACTTCAACGACTTCTTGATCGTTGGCGACCCCGATTGATGAACGTAAATGTAGAACCTTTCTTTCAGGCAGAACCTGATCTTCCCAAGGTGTCTGGTGATAAACGATCACTTGAACAGGTTTTCATTAATTTATTTACCAATGCAACCGAAGCTATGAGCGAAAGTGGGGGAACGCTGGCGATTAAGATCAGGAAGAACATCGATATTACCAGCCAACCTCAAATCGAGATTTCTGTCTCAGATACCGGGCCTGGTATTTCCGATGAAATGCGAGCACGGCTTTTTGAGCCTTTTGCCACAACTAAATCCAGGGGAACTGGATTAGGTTTGGCAATTACCAGACAGATCATTAATTCTCATAAAGGCAGCATTAATGTCAGTACATTTCCCGGAGGTACGGTTTTTCATGTATACTTACCTGCAATACCTACACCATCCGGAGAATCATAAATGGGATTGACAATATTAGTCGTTGATGATGAAGAGAATGCAAGAACAAATTTAAACATTTACCTTACAAATAAAGGTTATGAGGTTGTTGGTGTTGCAACGTTAGCTGAAGCCCGGCAGCATATTCAAAGGGGTACAGGGGATGTTATATTACTCGATGTTCAATTAAAGGATGAGTACGGACCGAATCTACTGCATGAGACAGCACATATGCCGGTTAGACCGCCAATTATTCTTATCACAGCACATGGTGACATTGATATGGCGGTTGATGCTATGAAGAATGGCGCACATGATTTCCTTCAGAAACCGATTGAGTTTAGCCGGCTAGAACAATCCATACAAAGAGCAGCGGAAATGATCGCCATGCGACGCGAATTGGCCCATTTACGAGAAGCACAACAGCAAAAAGTGAATATGGTTGTTGGTGAGTCTCAGGTCATGAAAGATGTGATCAATCAGGCACTTCGGGCTTCTTCTGCTTCAGTTTCCGTACTAATTACTGGAGAAACGGGCACAGGAAAGGATTTATTGGCTCAATTCATCCATAAAAATGGCCCACGTGCCAGTAAACCTTATATTCCCGAAAACTGCGCTGCCATACAAAACACTGTGCTGGAATCGGAATTATTCGGGTATGAAGCAGGTGCATTCACTGGAGCTGAAAAAAGAAAATATGGATTAATGGAAGTTGCTGATGGCGGAATACTGTTCCTTGATGAAATTTCTTCTATGCCGATGGATATCCAGGCAAAAATATTACGTGCAATTGAAGACCGCTCATTCAGACGAGTAGGTGGAACGACCCAGATCAAAGTCGATGTTCAGATCGTGGCAGCTTCCAATCGTAAGATTCCTACATTGATCGAGGAAGAAAAATTTAGAGAAGACCTCTATTATCGATTGAAAGTGGTTGATCTTCATATACCGCCTTTGCGAGAACGCAAGGCTGATATTCCCGAATTCGTTGGACATTTTATTCGGCATTACAATTCCAAATTAGGAATGAATATTGAAGGAATAACCAGTCGGGCGTTAAATGCATTGATCGACTATCGCTGGCCAGGGAACATTCGTGAACTCAATAATGCTATTGAGAGAGCGGTTTTATTCTGCGATGGCAAAGAGCTGGATATTCAACATTTCTCTTCAGATATCATTAAAACAGCTTGATCGGGCTGGCACGTAACTTGCATCATAACCTCCTGAGGATATATTCAGGAGGTTTTCTTATGGCTATTTCAGACTTGATTGTAACTATGGTAATTTGCTTATTTGTGATGGGAGTCATTTCTATCGGTGCTGGGGTATACATCCTCCTCTCTAAGGTAGTAGGCGAAGATATTCGCACGATAGCCACACAAACTGCCAAACTTGCAGAAAAAGGTTTAGCTGAAGATATGGCTGGTCTGGTTGGCAATGCATCCTCCCTCGTTGATGCACTTAATCAGTTGGTGAAAACAACTTCTGGTGTAGGAGCATTCATGATCATCATTGGGTTTGTTTTCATCGGTGCTGCATATTATTTGATCGTCCAAATTAACTAAGAATTTTGGAATTGACATTGGGAGGGAGCTGTTATGACTCCAGATAATTTTTATTTCCAATTGCGAAAACACTTTAATTCCAGCCAAATCAAGGTACTGGTTCCTGCAATCATGCAAGAACCTCTGGTATGGAATTATGTCTCAAAAAACCTATCGGAATTGCTAGAAAACCCTCTCTTTGCAGATGTATCTCAGTGGACTCCTGAACGACTAGGCTTATTTGCGTTAGGGTATTTGCGTGAGGATAACTCATCTTTGGCAAAAGCAAATCAGAAAGCAGTTCAGATGATGAACATGGCAGAAAAACCTGTTCAGGTTGTTTTTTCGCTGGCTCAGGCAATAGCAATTATATTGTGCAATATTGATAGAACCTCCCAAAAACAAGAGAAAAGATATCTTCTCGATCTCGATAAAAACGATTTCGCGTTAGACAAAAATGGATGGAAAGCGGTTTATGCCTGTATTCCCATAGAGAAACTGACTTTAAAGAATTCTCCTCTCGAAATGGCAATACATTGCGCTTTATGCCAGCCAATTGAAGAGGAAAAACTTGCATTTTTAATCTCTGAGTTTGTAAAAGAAGCAGATTACACGGAAAAAGCCACCACTTTACAGCTAATTTCATTAAGTGGGCGGAAATCTTTGATGCAACAAGTGGCAAATAATATGATTGAAAATACGAAACAAAAAATCTCAATTGGATTGAATGAAATACCGAATTTACGCAGCCTTGCAATGATTTATCAAGCTGCTGGAAAAACCGATGAAGCCATTTCGATATTAAACACTTGCACTGAAGAGTTGGGAAAAGCTCAAACAAATATTGGCGAACAGCAAGAATCTGTTGAAAACGATCATACAACAGTTTTCTATGATGATGGAGATGATGGGATCAATACTGATCTAAAAACTTTAAAAGTATTGCAAGAGAACGGAAACATTGCTGATGCTGGAAATTTGATATTAGGCATAACAGCAAAATTAATTGAACGTGCAGCGAGTGGGAAAAGTGTTGTTCATATTCCGCAATATATTCTAGATTCGAATCCGACACTTTTGATTAACCAGCTTCAAGAATTGGGACAGGATCAGGATGCTCTCCAGGTGGCGTTATTATTCTTGAAATATCGGCCAACTGATGTAAGGTTATTAACTGCTATCAGTATTCTATTGGAAAGCCTTGGTGATTATTCCAATGCAGCGCTTTATGCAGAAATTGTTGCCAGCCTTGATCCAGAAGAAAAGCAGTTCCAATATCGTATGGCTAATCTTTTTGGAGCTATGAATGATTGGGAGGCCTCTTATCAGACCTGGAAGCAAGTTTTAACTGACAAAGATGAGATGGAAGAAATTCCGCTGCTGGGATTAGCAAATGCCGCTCTTCATACGAATAGAGAAGATGAGGTTCAGATTGCCACACAAAAGGTGATAGAGAAAAACAGCAATTGCGCTGAAGCTTACCGTATAAGGGGAAAATCGTTTATTCAAACCGGAAAGATTTCAGAAGCAATCGATACATTCAATAATGCGGTATTGTTGAATGCTGATGATCAAGATTCCTGGTTGGCATTGGCATCTGCATATGCCAGCACTGGTGAGGAGGGTACATCAGTTGAGGTATTACGCAAGGCTTGCACGGCTAATCCTGAATCTGTAGAGATTAATTATGCATTAGCTGATGCTCTTCTAAATACTGGTGAGCCTTCAGAAGCCATTCCTTTTTTAAAAAAATGTGTGAACCTTGCTCCCAAGCATTCAGATACTGCATTGAAACTAGGAAGAACTCTGGGAAGTCTGGGGAATTATGCTGAAGCTGAACAAATCTTAAAGAATGCTTTCCAAAAATGGCCAACAGATCTTTCTATTGCAAAAGAACTCTCGAAAGTTCTTATTAATTCAAATAAAAAAATTGAGGCTGTAAAGCCTCTTGAAGTTGTAACGAATTCTCAAAATGCAAGCATTGATGACCTTATGACATATGCGGATTGTCTCTTGGTGGGTGAAACTCCTCTATATTTAAAACAGAGCGAACCTGGCGAGGAAGTCCTAAACCGCGCTATTGCTGCATTGAAAAGGGTGTTGGCAAGCGATAAGTCAAATCAGAAAGCGATCATGCTGGCGGGAGAAGCATTTCTAAGCCTGGGCGAGCCAAAACTGGCAAAGGATTTGTACTTGCAGGTTATTGACCAGACACAAAAAAAAGGTATTTCTTTCAACTCTCCCCGCATGAAAACAGGATTAGGCCTGGCATGTATGCAGCTTGGTGATAATGAGACTGCGATCGCACTCCTTCAAGACGCCTCTTCTCTTGAATCAGAAAATATATTTTTGCTACAAAAGCTGGCAGAAGCATATGAGCAGGTGAAGCTGGGCAATGATGCCGCTCAGGCAGCCGAATGTGCGTTGAAGTTGGAACCGAAAAACATTAACAACTTAAATTGGTATGCCAGACTGGCGGAACGTCTGGGAAAATTTGATGAATCGATTCATGCTCATGAAACTGCTGCTGAAATGGAATCCAATAATCCCAGCCATGCATTAGAAGCAGCCAGATTATTAATCCAACAGGGAGATAGTGAACATGCACGGACTTGGCTTGAAAAAGCCATTCAGATGGAGGTTTTATCCCCCGAAGATTACAGAAATGCAGCCTATTGCTTTTTGAGATTGCAGGATACTCAATTGGGGTTTGATTGTTTGGAAAAAGCAGTTGTTTCAAGCAATGCACCATCTGCAGATATGGTTTTGGAACTATCCATTTTGACACGATCATTGTATGGCGATGAAAAAGCATTGCATGTCTTACAAAAAGGAATGAAAGAACTCCCAGAAGCAAGAAGCCTATTAACCTTCCAGGCAGATCTCTATCACGCTTTACATCATGATCAAGAAGCCCTTGCATCACTGGAAAAAGCCAAACAGATAAACATTGATGATAGAGTTTTGGAAAAGATAGCTCAAATCGGAACAGACGGGTTGTTCAATTCACCTTTGAGTGATCCATTGGATAGCGATGAGGGTATTGATATTCGAATGGCAGCACTATATATCCATCAAGGAAACCTGAAAGGTGGGTTGGAAATATTAGAAGGATTGTTAAAACAAAACCCTGATAATCTTTTATTACGAACTAAAGCCATAGAAACTGCATACAGTTTGCTCGATTTTGATAAGGTCGAGGAATTAAGTATTTCGGAAAGACCTGAAACAAGCGAAATTGGCACTGACCAATTGCCATTATGGATCGAATATCTATCATTGTTGACTGAAATTGCCTTGCATAAAAATAAAGATGTAGAAGCAAGCCTGATTTTAAATGATTTGATAAGCATCGATCCAAAAAGCGCACGCGTAAAGGCACTACAGGCGCGGTTATTAAATCGAAAAGGTGATACTACAATTGCAAAAATGGCATTCCAAGATGCAGATCAGTCATCAAGAATTGAATGGAAAGTATTGAGTAAGGATGATGCCTGGTTGTCGGGTCTTTCTACGATCTCATGCTCAAGTTGGTTGGCGGATGCCGCACTTGAATTGGGATATTTATCATACGCATGGAATGAGAGCGAGAAAGCCAGTAATAATCAAAAAGGATCACTAAAGAATATTTTGCAAGTGATCAAGATCATTGTGAATGCTGCTTACACTGACAGGTTGCGAAATGAATTGTTTGTGATCACTAACTCTGTTAGTCCAGCTATTTTGGAAGATGGAATTGGCAAGCTCGAGAATGCAAACGAGGAAGCAAAAAGCATCGGTAGGAATTCCGCAATCGAAGAATGGTACACGATTGGTAAAGCAATATTACATCCAATTCCAGCAAACGTTCATGCCATGCTTCAGTATCAACCTTCACCAGAAACAGCTATATATCATGTAGCTGTTTTGCGATGGATTAATAACCATGCTAATGCGCTAGAAATATGTGAGAAATTCGACAATGATCCAAATATTCAACTAAACAAGGCATTATGCAATTACCCAACGAATATTGAAGAGGGAGGGAGAAGCATTGCGAAGGCGATTTCACTCGCTCCAGGTCAACCCCTAAATTTTGTACTTGCATCCATAATTTCTGCTGAGAAGAAGAATCAAAAGAGCGCCTATTCAGACATTGAAGCTGCGTTGAAAATCTGGCAGGATGAACCAGAATGGTTATTCATGGCTGCGAAATATGCAGATGATCTGGGAAATAGTGAATTAGCCATCGAAATGTATAAAAAATCAGCATTATTCGAAAATGGAAGTGGTAAATATGTATTAGCGTATGGAAATGCTCTCTTGGATGCTGGAAAGGCAGCAGAAGCCGTTGAATTTTTGGAACCACATGTTGGGCAATATACCAATGACCAGGAAATTCGTATTTCATTAGGTACTGCTTACCTGAAATCTGGAAAACTCGAAGAAGCAGCAACAATTGTAAGGAAATTAATAGAAGATAATTGTGCAACTTCTGATTGCTATATGTTAATTTCGCAATTAGCATATCGTGAATGCAAAGATGATGAAGCCATAGTTGCTGCGCATAAAGCAGTAAATCTTAATCCAAAAGATAAAGCAGCGATCTATTTTTTGGTTCAATTACTTCGAACACTGGATAAACCCGTAGAAGCTCTTTCCAACCTTGAGCAGCATCTAAAAGAAGTTGAAGGTGAACCGGAATTTGATCTGCTTCATGCAGAACTTGTGTATGAGGTTGACGGTGCACATGCGGCATTACCGCTTATCGAAGAGATCAATAAAGTGAATAATAAATCGCTCAACGTTCTTAAGCTGATGGCTAAGGTTTGGAATGAGTGCGGTGAGACTGAAAAATTTATTCAAGCAGCCCAGGAAGGTTTAAAGATTAATCCTGCTGATACCGACCTAAATCTGTGGCTGGGAAAATCGCAAAGTAAAACAGGGCAATTGGATCAGGCAGTTCAATATTATTCAACTGTTATCCAACAAAAGCCCGAGAATATAGAAGCATATCTGGATCTGGCTGCTTTATTTCAGAAGAGACGAGAAGAGATTCAGGCAGTACAGGTTCTTCAAAAAGCTATTGAGGCATTCCCACAAGATCATCGCCCATATTATGAAGCTGGATTGATCTTGAGGGAAATGAAGGATTTTCCAGGTGCAGAAGTTATGCTACGAAGAGCAGCAGAGCTTTCACCTGCAGATCTTCAAATACGAAGACAGCTTGGCGCAATTATTGCACTAAACCTTGTACATCAGGTTTAAAGGATGAGTAGCATGAGCGAATCGAACATACTTCAAAGGCAAAACAGCATTTCACGGAATCAATTATTGCTATATTTATCTTCAGCTTTACAGGAGAGAAGCATCCGCTTTGGAAGGCAGACAGCATTATCCTGGCTGGCTAATTATCCGGGGGATTTGGTAGTAAGCCTTTATCTGGCAAAATTTCTCCTCATGGAGGGTAAGAATCGACAGGCGAGCACTATTTTAGAGGAAATTTGTAAACGGGATCCAGAGTATGTTGATGCACAAGACTCCCTTGCAATTGCAAATGCTGGAAGTGATAACAATATTTTTGAAAATGCGATATCGTGTGCATATGCGCTTGGAAAAACGGTAGTTGATAAAGACGTGGTGCCAAGCTGGGGTCTCAAATTAAGATCTGCCATCAAATTGTGCCGGACAAATCAATTCGAAGAAGCCCAAAAACTTATCGAAGAGATCATGGGATATAACCTGGATGTATCATTACCGGCGATTTATCACCTTTATATTATTAGGAAAACACAAGATGCTGATGCCGTAAATAATCTGGCAATGCTATACCAACAGCGATGGCCAGATACGCTGGTATTTAATTATATGGTTATAGATGGGTATTTTGATCGTGGTGATGATGCCAAGGCTGTAAATTTATTGCACCGATGCTCAACACATGATATTGTCGGGCAGGTAGCTACCAGGGTATGGGGGAAAGAAAATCCATATCAGTCGATATGGCCTGTTATTCGTTCGATACCTTTCAATATTCCACTACCAGCAGAAATCGCTGCTCTTTATGGGTGTAACAAGCTGAGTTCGGGAATACTGGTCAGCGAAAATCCCAGTGGGGAGAAAACTATTCCTGATATCTTGAAGGAAGAACCGGAGTACTTCAATTCAAAGACATTCGACGCTCATGAGGCGGTGGTAGAAAAGGAGACGGTCGAGACTATTCCGGTAATTGAAACGAGCGATGCAACACAAGAGGTTGTAATCGAATGCAAGGGGGATACTACCGAAACTGAAAAACCGGAATCTTCCACCAGAGTAACAAAGGAAAGAGTTATCAAGTCGGATGAGACTGTAAAATCTGTTGAAGAAGCTTTCGCCCGTCTTGCAAAACGATTGAATCAAAAGAATTTAGAGAAAGCAGATGGGCGATTCCCAATGTATATCATCCTTTCTACAAAGAAAGGGTTGAATCAACAATATGGTCCACAGACATCAGCTGTTATCGATAAGGAGATGAAACTTCTCGCAGAAGCGGTCAAAGCACAGAAAACCTGGGGATCCCTGGTTTATTATCCAGATGATGCAGAAAATAACCCTAAACTAGGTCTTCCCGTCTCAAAGTCTATCGATCCGTGGGAGATAAAACTGGCTCTGGCTGATTTGGATAAGATTCTTTCTGCCAAAGGTTCAATGGTTGGAGCTGTTTTGATCGTTGGCGGAGATGAAGTAGTACCTTATCACCGATTACCCAATCCAACGGATGATGGAGATACAGAAGTTTTCTCTGATAATCCATATTCCACGCTGGACTCGAACTACTTCATTCCAGAATGGCCAGTTGGCAGAATACCAGGAGAGAGGGGAAGTGATGCAAGCCTTTTGCTTTTAAAACTGCGTGAAGCTACAGCATTACATAACCCTGGAAAAAGTAAGAAAGGACTTGCAGAACAGCTTCGTCCCGGACTTGAAATCATTCAGCAGTTGATCAATTTCATTTTGTTAAAGCCATCTTACAATGGGAAAAAGAACTTTGGATATACCGCTGCTGTCTGGCAAAAGAGCTCATCATCAGTATTCAAGCAAATTGGCGAAAGCGATCAAATGCTGATCTCTCCACCTGAATATTCTGGCAGTTTCCCTGGAGAGAGGATCAATTATTCAGACCTTGGTTATTTCAACCTCCATGGGTTGATCGATAGCGGCGATTGGTATGGACAGCCTGATGCATCAGGAAGTGTTTCTGGTGTGGATTATCCTATTGCGATTAAACCAAAAGATCTGCATAAAAACAGCAAAGCGCCAGAAGTTGTTTTCTCTGAAGCATGTTATGGTGGCTATGTAAATAAAAAATCTGAAGAAGATTCACTTGCTTTAACCTTTTTGGCAATTGGCACTAAAGCTGTCGTTGGATCAACAAGCATATCATATGGTTCAGTAACAACACCACTAATCGGTGCAGACCTATTAGGTTACCTCTTCTGGAAATATTTAAAATCTGGTCTACGAGTAGGTGATTCTCTTGTAAAAGCAAAAATTGACTTTGTGAGAGAGATGAACAAACGCCAGAATTTCCTTGATGGTGAAGACCAGAAGACATTGGTGTCATTCGTTCTATATGGTGATCCGTTAGCAGTTTATAGTAATGCCCAAGCACACAATAAGAACCTGGCTCGTCAAAAAACTAAGGAAGATGTAAAAACAACATGCGACAGATATGATGAAAATGAAGAAACTGAAATCAAAATCAGCCCTGAGAAGATTCGTAAAGTCAAAGAAATGGTGGAGACTTATCTGCCTGGAATTGACCAAACAAAAGTAGTGGTCAGCAAACAATTATTGGTGAGCGAAGTAAATAGTGCTGAAGGTACCGAACAATCACAGGAGACAAAAGAAGCAAACACGAAGAATACAGGCAAAACTGTAATTACTATCAGTAAGCAGGTAAGGTCTTTCAATACCGTTCATCAGCATTATGCTCGAGCAACATTAGATTCAACAGGAAAAATGGTTAAACTGGCAGTATCCAGGTAAATTGTATGATCCGAGAAAAAGGCGGCTCGCGCCGCCTTTTTTATTTGCTACTATTCTCTTGTTCGCGTATAATCTCTAGTCTACGTTTGTAAAAGGAGAATCTATGGATCACCCAGTAACTGGTGCTGAAATACGCCAATCATTTATCGATTTTTTTGTTGAAAAAGGTCACACTTTTGTCCAATCGTCTTCTCTGGTTCCAGGGGGTGATCAGACTTTGCTGTTTACCAATGCTGGGATGGTGCAATTTAAAGATGTTTTTCTGGGTACAGATAGTCGGCCTTATACACGAGCAGTTAATTCGCAGAAGTGCATGCGTGTAGCTGGTAAACACAACGATCTGGATGAGGTCGGCAGAGATGATACCCACCATACTTTTTTTGAAATGCTGGGTAACTGGTCATTTGGTGATTATTACAAGAAAGAAGCAATTTCGTGGGCATGGGAATTATTGACAAATGTCTGGGGATTGGATAAGAGCAAACTCTGGGTTACTTGCTTCAAAGACGATAAAGGAAATATTCCTACGGATGAAGATGCCGCGAAGTACTGGAGTCAACAAGTGGGGATCGACCCTTCTCATATCCTGTTTTTTGGCAGGAAGGAAAATTTCTGGGAAATGGCTGAAGTTGGCCCATGTGGACCATGTAGCGAAATTCATATTGATCTGGGCCAAGCGTTTTGTAACAAGCAAGGACAACCAGGACATGTTTGTGGTGTAAATGGAGATTGCAAGCGATTTACTGAATTGTGGAATCTCGTTTTTATTCAATATAACCGACGAAATGAGAATGATCTTGATCCATTGCCTGCAACTCATGTGGATACTGGTATGGGATTGGAACGTATCGTTTCTGTCATGCAAAAAGTGTATTCTAATTATCGAACTGATCTGTTGATGCCCCTTATTGAGAAAGTATGCGAGCTTTCAGGACAATCAAAAAACCAGATGGAAGCCAACTTTACACCATACCGGGTTATTGCTGACCATGCCAGAGCAGCAGCTTTTCTTATTGCTGATGGAGTGGTTCCTGGTAATACTGGTCGAAATTATATTTGCCGCATGATCATTCGTCGAGCGAGCCGTTTTGGTGGAAAGTTAGGTTTGAATAAACCTTTTTTGGCGCAAATCGCTAAAGTAGTCGTTGAGAATTACGGCAAAGCTTATCCAGAATTAGTAAAAAATGAGCAAGCAATTTGTGACAGTATTACAAGGGAAGAAAAAAGATTCCACAGAACGATTGAAGCAGGTATGGAACGCCTGGATGAATTGATGGAAACGGTTAAACAATCCGGTAAAACTGTTCTTCCTGGGGATAAGTTATTCGATCTGTATGCTACGCATGGTCTCCCGCTTGAACTCAGTCGGGATATCGCTCTTGAGCATGATATAACTGTTGATGAAGAAGGTTTCAGAAATGCCATGGAAGAACATCGAAATGCATCAGGCGCGGGTAAGGCATTTGGTCCTCTGGGTGGTGAAGAGGTTGACCTTTTCCGCGAGGTGATTGAAGATCTTATTGAGAGGAAAGAGTTGGCTGATACGGGCGTCCATTACGATCCCTATTCCCGAACGGAGGTTACCGTGCCTGTACTTGCTTTGTTCAGGGACGGGCAACGAGTACATTGCGCATCCAAAGGTTCTCATGTAGATATTCTCGTTTCAGATACTTGTTTCTACATTGAATCGGGCGGACAGGTATCTGACCAGGGTAAGTACGTCTCTACAGGCAAGTGGTTAGTGCAGATCGACGATGTACGCCGTCCTGCAGCTGGTGCAATTGTTCACAGTGGTGTTGTTCTTTCTGGAGAGATCTGCGAAGGAGACACAGGTCAGTTGTGTGTTGATATCGACCGACGACGTGACATTATGAGAAATCATACCGCCACACATTTGCTTCATGCAGCCCTGCACAAAGTGCTGGGAGAACACGCCAGGCAAGCTGGTTCATTGGTTGCGCCTGATAAATTAAGATTTGATTTTACTCACCCTGAAGCAATGACTGCTGACCAGATACATAAGGTTCAGGATATTGTTAATGAAGAAATTCTGCATGGGCTTCAGGTTCACTTTGAAAGTAAACCTTTAGCAATTGCTATCAACGAAGGAGCAATGGCACTTTTTGGTGAAAAATATGGGGATGTTGTTCGAACGATCACCATACCTGAGGGGGATGCGAATTTCTCTTATGAGTTATGTGGTGGAACGCATGTAACTACAACTAATGAAATTGGTTTATTTTTAATCATCAGCGAAGGAAGCGCTGCTGCTGGAATCAGGCGTATCGAAGCAGTCACTGGAAGGGTAGCATATGAGGTTGCCAGGAATAGGTTGCGGACATTGGAGCATGCCGCACAAATCTTGGATGCTAAAGTAGAAGATGTCCCCGAAAGAGTTACTCATATTTTAGATCAATTGGACGATCGGAAAAAGGAAAATGCTCAACTACAACAGGAAATGGCACTCAATGATTTCCGTGATAAACTGAATAATGTTCAGGTGATTGGAGATGTCCACGTTCTGGCGCTACACATCAAACATGCCAATGCTGATATTTTGCGTCAGATGACTGATCGTTTTCGCGATAAGGTAAAAAGTGGTATTGTTGTTTTAGGTACGGTACAGGATAATCGTCCATTGATCATTGCTGCAGTGACCGATGATATTGTAAAGCGTGGTATTAGTGCAAATGACCTCGTGAAAGCAATTGCCCCTACAATTGGTGGCAGTGGGGGCGGTAGGCCTAACATGGCTCAAGCAGGCGGGAAGGATCCTTCTCGTATGGATGAGGCTTTGCAACTTGTTTATGACAAACTACGTAAAGAATTGATGTAGGGCTTATTCCGAAAGTGCACTGACCAATTCTTTACAGAAAAATGGAATATCGGCAACTACCCGACCCCAGACGATGTTCTTGCTGCGGAAGGCGGGCATGTTATGCCATTCGGCACCAGCATTGATGAGGTCATCTTTTATCCCTTCACTGCCTACTGCTTTGTGACCTTCAACAATTCCAGCGCTGATGCCAACAAGCCCTGCATGGCAAATCATGCCAATGATCTTTCCTTGATCGTACATGGTTCTCACAATGTACTTAACATTTTCGTATCTGCGAAGTTTATCTGGCGCCCAGCCTCCAGGAATGACAACGGCATCGAATTCATCAGGATTCACGTTGTCAAAAGTCAGATCGCTCAGGGCAACTATACCCTGCTTCCCTTTATAGACTTCTTTTGCCTTTTTGCCAGCGATGATCACCTGATGACCTTCTTCTTGTAAACGCATCAGGGGCACCCAGAATTCAAGGTCTTCAAAATCCTGTGCAATTAAAAAAAGAACTAATTTTGGAATCATAATATCATACCTGTAGAATAAGATACCCCAATGATAATTGAAAAACACCCTTTTGGGGTGTTTTTCGTTATTGTTATTAGATACTACTTATTATGTTACTGTAAGTTGCCCCCAGTTGATCGCCAAAAATTGAAAGAATGACGATAACTACTAAAGCGATTAAAATAATAATTAATGCATATTCAACTAATCCTTGACCTGGCTCAACTTTTTGGACAGTCAATGCTTCTCACCTCCTAACTTTATTGGAGTATATAAAAATATTATAGGAAAATTAGAAAAAAAAGCAACTATTAAAGGTAATCCTTACAGAAAATTAATACTCGAACAAGTTTGTTTACAGTAATTTTGCGGTTAAATCATGCACCAATGCACCAGTAATCTGTGCATTTACCAGGGTTCCTGGTTCCACTTTTTCATCCAAAAAGACAAGGCCATCAATTTCAGGTGCGTCTCTGAATGTACGACCGATAGAATGAGTATCGTCGGTACCTTCTATCAGAACCCGCATGGATTTTCCCACCCATTTTTGATTAAGCTTCAATGAAATATCTTGCTGCATCATCATCAATCGTTCGACTCTATCTGCTTTTTCTTCTTCAGAAATCGGATCGCCATACTTTTCACTGGCAGTGCCTTTTTCAAATGAAAATGGGAAAACGCCAACTCGATCGAATTTCACTTCTGAAATGAAATCCAATAGTGTCTGGAATTCTCTTTCGGTTTCACCAGGGTATCCCACAATAAATGTTGTACGAATTGCCAGATCAGGCATGGCTTTTCTCATTTTTTCGATTGTCTGGATAGTCTGATCGATATTTGAAGGACGCTGCATTTTCTTGAGTATTCCCGGATCTGCATGTTGTAGGGGGATATCAAGGTAGTGAAGCATTTGGGGTAATGATGCCATCCTATTGATGAGACGATCGGTAACAAATCCAGGATATGCGTATAGGATGCGAATCCAGGGAATTAGTGGGGCTTTCTCACAAATATGATCAATTAGAGTAGTTAAGCCGTCTCTCATACCAAGGTCTGAACCGTAATCTGTAGTATCTTGAGCGATTAGGTTAATTTCCTTAATGTTCATTTGCTGCAAAAATTGTACATCATTCAAGATATTATCGATGGGGCGACTAACATTTTTCCCTTTGATCAGTGGAATGGCGCAAAAAGCGCATAAGCGGCGGCAGCCATCAGCAATTTTCAAATAAGCACTCGCACCCTGCAAAGAAACACGCGCAAGATTTTTATAATCCATGCGAAGGGACGTTTCTGGGATATTGAATCTTTGTACTGGGGGATTTCCTGCTCGAAAATCAGCAATATAGGATGCAATATCCATCCAATTTCTTGTTCCAATTATGCCATCTATTCCCTTGACTTGATCTAGCAAATGAGCGCCATATCTCTGTGGAAGACATCCTGTAGCAATCAATAATTGATCGCTTTTCTTCTTAGCAGACAGGTTTTTTAATTCTGCAATCGATTCTTCTCTGGCTGGAGCGATGAAACCGCAGGTATTTACGATCAAAAAACGAGCTTGCGATGGTTTTAAAACTGGCACCATTCCATCATTGATTAAAAGTGCTGCCATGGAATCTGCATCAACACTATTCTTAGCGCAACCCAACGAAATGAGATAAAAAGTATTTTCTTTCATGTAAACTTCTTAAGGAATATAAGGTGTAACTGTGGGTGTAAATATTGGTGTGGGCTGCAGGGTGGGTGTACTGGTAACTGCGGGTGTATTTGTTGAGGTGGGTAGTGGGGCAATTGTTGGTGTGATTATGCCTGATATGTCAAATGTCAGATGTAGTACTTCGCCAGTGTCGCCTGATATGCCCAAATCCCGTTCGTTAAAAATTATTTGAATGGAGGATGCATCACCTGTTGTTAGTTCTAGAGATTTAGTGGCATAAAAGGGATAAGCATTCCCTGGAGTGATCCTACCATTAAAAACTTCTTTACCATCTGCCGTGATTTTTAACCAGGCGCGCTGACGAGCAATGATCGAAACTTGAATTGGAGATCCCTCATTGCCTTGCTGGGTTGCCTCAACAAGTTGCGTGGTGACAGGAACCACAATAGATCCATCATCAGGATGCATTGTTGAGATGTCTGTTTGCATTACTGCAGTTTCAAATGGCTTAGCAGCACTCTCTTCAGTATTCAAGAGAATTTCTGAGATTGATATTGGTGTTTCAATGGTATCTGCTTTACGATAACGAGAAACACTGATTGCAGCCCAGATTGCAAAGCCAAGTAGAACAAGAATGACACTACCACTGATTAAAAGATCGGCACTCAGGAACCTGGACCATTTCCCAGCATGTTTGAGAAGAGTTTTCGTATGAGGGGGTAATCCCCTATTATCTGTAGCGATCATTGCCTGTCGACGAGCTTGCAATCCCTCAGCAAATTCCAGCAAAATATTATCAATATCCAATCCTAAGAATTTTGCGTAATTACTGAGCATTCCCTGACATTGAACTCGTGAAGGGATGTCATCAATTCTTCCTTCTTCAAGCGCTTTCAGGTAATATTCACGCACATGAAGGAATTTTTCGATGTCTTTAAACTGGAGATGAAGAATCTCTCTTCGTTCTTTTAGCTTTTTACCCAATTGCTGAAAGTGCCAATCTGCAGCATGCATTCCATTCGATAAAAATTCTTGTTGAGAAATCTCATGTACTTCGAATACTTCATGTAATTGGTCGTCTGAAGTATTAGTATCAGAATTAATTTTTTCTAATTGTGTTTCTTGGGAGGATGTATGTTGAGGAATTTCAGTTTTTGTTTTTGTCTCATCTACCTCAAGGATTGGAGAAGCTGAAGTTTGCGGTGATATGATCCCATCCCATTGATCCAGCAAAGGTTGAATTTCAAGGTTGAGATAACCCGCGTATAATCTAAGGAATCCCTTTGCCTGCACTTTGGAAGGCAATTGATCACGATCATCAGCTTCGAGAGCGAGTAAATAATCAGGCTTTATATGCGTAGAAAAAGCGGCTTGCTCAATCGTAAGCCGCTTTTGTTCGCGAGCTTTGCGTAATTGCTCACCTATCGAGCTATACATCGCAAAACTTAGTGAAATTATTCTTTGGCATCATCCGTTGCGGCAGAATCAACAACGGGTGATTCTTCTGCAGCAACTTCCGATTCACTGGTCTTCTGCAAGGAGGCAGGCAATTCACCTTCTCGGTAGACAATGACCTTAACTTTTGGATTAAGATCCATGGTAAGTCGGACAGTTGCTGTGTACTCGCCAAGAGATCGAATTGGTTCACATTCGATCTGGTGGCGATTGATCTTTGTGATGCCTAATTTTGTATTAATTGCATCTGCAACCATCTGAGTGGTAATCGAGCCATAAAGCTTTCCAGTTTCTCCTGCTTTCCCAGCAAAACCGAAAACCAAACCATTTACCTGATCAGATAAGCCACTGAGCTCGTTATTCAACTCTGCGCGTTGAATAGTAGCTTTCTGGCGAATACGTTCAACCTGTTTTAAGGCACCAGCAGTAGCTAAAACAGCAAGACCTTGTGGTAGAAGGAAATTACGTCCAAATCCATCTGCAACTTTCTTTACATCACCAGCACGCCCCAGTTTATAAACATCTTTTACAAGCAATACTTTCATGATCTAAGCCCTTTCCTGAAAGGAATTAAAGATATGGTGCGAAGGGTACAACGCACCGGGTAAGTATTTTACCAGACTGGCATGGAACCGTCAAACAAGACGGCAAATGGAAAAATGAAAGGTTATACGCCATATAAACGAGCTACTGGTAGAACTGCCAACACTCCAGTATTGGGTTGGCTCAGATCACCTGTGATTTTTTGAGTTGTTTCAACGATTGCATCTACCATTTCTTCCCCATGCACAAGCGTGATCACAGTCCGATTAAGAACCTCTTCGTGGGATAAGAGGTCGTCCAGGCTGGGAATAAGAGGAATGTCTTCGCGCAAAGCAGAATACTTTTTTATCCTTCCCAATCCTGTTGAAGCGAAAATCGTCATTCCTCCGACGCCTAAGTTATTCCATGCTTCGAGCACTTCTTCCAGTTTGCTAACGTCATTCAAGACAAAGAAAATCATGAACATTTAATCCTCCTGAGAGGTTAATAAACTCTCTGCTGCTTTTCGTTTATCGCCACGAATGAATGATGCTCGTAGAAGAGGTGGCGTAAGAAGTGTTGTGAATAATACAACTGCAATGATAGCAGAAAAAGTATGGTTATTTAGCAGGGCGTTATCTATTCCAATCTTCGCAATGATTAAACCAACCTCCCCGCGCGAGATCATGCCAATCCCCATTTGAACGGAATCAAGAGCTGGTAATCCAGCTAACTTTGCTCCTAATCCGGCGCCAAGTATTTTTCCAATGATAGAAAGGGTAACAATGATCAGGATCATCCAAATATACGATCCGCTGATTTCTCTTAGATTCATACTTAAACCGATGGAAACAAAAAAGATCGGGACAAAGAAACCATAAGAAAGAGAAAGTATACCAGGTTCGAAGCTCGTTTTTTCAGTTGTGCGTGAAAACATCAAGCCTGCAATGAAGCTGCCAGTAATGGCAGCCATACTGCCAACGATTTCTGCTGCTATACCATAAAGAAAAATGATCACGATCGCTAAAGCAAGACTTCCCTGGCTGATCGGCAACCTGGATACTTTTCTGCTGATCCAAGGAAGTAAAAACAATCCAAATGCAACTGAGAGTATCAAGAATCCTGTCATCCGAATAATCACTATCAGGATGGCAGTAATACCAGATGCGCCTGATGTAAACGCAAGAAAAATCGAAAGAAGTAAAATCACTAAAATATCATCAAAGACTGCAGCCCCCAATAATCCAAGACCAACACGTGTTTTTAGCTTTCCCATTTCCATGAGTGTTTGGGCTGAAATGCTCACGCTGGTAGCTGAAAGTGCAAGCCCAAGGTAAATGGCATGCGAAGAAGGCATGCCTGTGATTATTCCGATACCAAACCCGAACCCTAACGGAAAGATCACACCCAGGATCCCAGTAAATACTGAGACCTTGGTGTTTTTTACTATTTCGCTGATATGAAGTTCTAAACCAGCAAGAAACATCAGCAATAAAACGCCAATTTCGCCTAATTCGTAAATCATATCGCCAAGATGAGTATCTGCAATGAATGAAAGATGGGTGATATTTAGCAGGCTAGGACCTAACAATACACCGACCAGAAGCTCGCCAAATACAGATGGTTGCTTAATTCGAGTTGACAAGTACCCGGCAAATTTGGCAGCAATCAAGATAATCGCCAGCATGAAGATAAGCTGCAAGAAAGGCGTCATAATAAATCAATTCTCCATGTAAAATATCCAAAGTTTACCATATCTAAATAACTCTCAATTCTTTTTCATCTGTTGTATACTCATGCTATAACCAAACCTAAGGGATATATTCTATGGATCTTGAACAAGAAAAAAAACGTTGGGAAGAAAAGAAATTACAACCCGTTTTGCAAAAATTTCCTGAAAGAAAAAAGCAATTCCTCACTTCTTCGGAAATACCAATCCCTGTAATCGGCATTCCAGAAGATATGAATTACCTGGAGGAGCTGGGATTTCCAGGGGAATATCCATTCACTCGAGGTATTCAACCTACAATGTATCGTGGACGATTTTGGACTATGCGCCAATATGCAGGCTTTGCCAGCGCAGAAGAATCCAATATACGGTATCGTTATTTATTGGAGCAGGGACAGACCGGGCTTTCAGTCGCATTCGACCTGCCTACTCAGATAGGTTATGATGCGGATGATCCAATCGCAATTGGTGAGGTAGGTAAAGTAGGTGTTTCCATCTCTTCTCTCCATGATATGGAAACATTATTTCATGAAATACCCTTGGAAAAAGTATCCACCAGCATGACTATCAATGCACCTGCTGCTGTTCTGCTTGCAATGTATATTGCTGTAGCAAAAAAGCAAGGTGTGGCCCCTGGGAAGCTACGAGGAACCATTCAAAATGACATATTAAAAGAGTACATTGCACGTGGTACTTATATTTTCCCTCCAGCGCCTTCCATGCGATTGATCACAGATATCTTCCAATATTGTGCACAAGAAGTTCCCCAGTGGAATACGATCAGCATCTCTGGCTATCATATCCGTGAAGCAGGTTCTACTGCAGTACAGGAAGTAGCTTTTACCCTGGCAAATGCAATTGCCTATGTTCAAGCTGCTATCGATGCGGGTTTAAAAGTTGATGACTTTGCTTCGCAGCTTTCATTTTTCTTCAATGCACATAACAATTTCCTAGAGGAAGTTGCAAAATTCAGGGCTGCTCGAAAAGTATGGGCAGAGATCATCAAAAATCGGTTCGGTTCCAATGATCCACGTTCACAAATGTTGCGTTTTCATACTCAAACTGCTGGATCTACTTTAACTGCACAACAACCTGAAAATAATATCGTTCGTGTAACCCTACAGGCACTTGCTGCGATCATGGGAGGAACACAATCACTTCACACAAACAGTATGGATGAAGCGTTATGGCTACCAACAGAAAAATCAGTTCGTGTGGCATTACGTACACAACAGATCATTGCTCATGAATCGGGTGTGGCAGATAGTGTTGATCCTCTGGGTGGTTCTTATCTTATCGAGCAACTTACCAATGAGATTGCAAGAAAAGCAAAAGAATACATCCAAAAGATCGATGACCTCGGTGGAGCGCTGGCTGCAATCGAACGCGGATATATTCAATCAGAAATTCAAGATGCCTCTTACAAATATCAAAAAGCGGTAGAAAGTAAAGAGCAGATAGTAGTGGGGGTAAATGCTTTTGAAACAAAAGAAGAAATGCAATTAGAACGGTTAAAAGTTGATCCTGCAATAGAGGAAAATCAACGAATGAAACTACGGAGTCTACGAGAGCAACGGGATGAGAATAAGGCTACAGAATTGAAGGTTGTGCTGGAAAAAACAGCAAAAAGTTCAGATAACCTGATGCCAGTACTGGTAACCTGTGTGGAAGCAAACCTTACTCTCGGTGAGATTTGTGGAGTACTTCGAAAAGTGTGGGGCGAATATCAACCCCCGGCATGGATATAACAAGGAGGAGAATAATGGCAGAAATCAAAAAAGTAAATCATGTGGGTATTGTTATAAATGATTTGGAAGAATCATTAAAATTCTGGCGAGATACATTAGGGCTTAAATTAGATCATATTGAAGACTTACCCAATCAGAAATCTACAGTTGCTTTCTTACCAGTTGGAGAAACTGAAATTGAGCTTGTTATACCATCTGATGAGACAACTGGATCGGGCAAGTTCCTCAAAGAACGGGGGCCTGGGATCCATCATCTATGTTTGGAAGTGGATGATATTGAAGGTATGCTCCAGCAATTGAAAGAAAAAGGAATTCGGCTCATAAATGAAACACCAATAGTGTTAGAAGGCCGAATGATGGCTTTTGTGCATCCAAAAAGTGCAAATGGTGTTCTGGTTGAGTTATACCAGCTGACTCATTAAACCTTATGCCTGGGTCGTAACTCAGCAGATTGCAAAGATCAACCCCCTCATTAGCACAACCAGGGATAAGTATGCCTGTTTGTGCTAATGAATTTTATTGTATGATTGATAACCAGATGTAAGGTGTATAAAGAAAGATTGCTGGACATTTATTCAGCATTCAGGTATTATTTATCATTTGGAATGTATATATATTTTTAGGATAAAAATTCATTTCGAGGGAAAACATGGATAAAACTGCTTCCTTTTTAAAAGCAATAACTGAAGCTCATGGTGTATCTGGTTATGAAGGTCCTGTTCGACAAGTCGTTTGTAAATATATGGAACCTTTGGGTGAAGTAAGTCAAGATAAAATTGGAAGCGTTATATGTAAAAAAACTGGCAGCTCAGAAAGACCTCGAGTGATGATCGCTGGTCATATGGATGAGATTGGCTTCATGGTAAAGCAAATCACTGATGAGGGGTTTATAAAATTCCTCCCTCTTGGTGGTTGGTTTGATCAGGTTCTTTTGGGACAGCGTGTAATTATCAAGACGCATAAAGGTGATATTGTTGGCGTTATTGGGGTAAAACCACCTCATCTACTTTCTGCTGAAGAAAAAGCAAAAGTGATTATTCGAAAAGATATGTACATTGATATTGGCGCTATCAGTAAGGAAGAAGTTACTGAAGCCGGCGTGCGCGCAGGTGATCCAATCATCCCACGAGCAGATTTTGTTGAACTGGCAAATGGAAAAAGTTATCTTTCCAAAGCATGGGATGACAGGATTGGTGTGGCTCTTGTGATTTCAGCGTTAGAACAATTCCAAAAAGAGAACCATCCAAATACCGTTTTTGGTGTTTCCACTGTGATGGAAGAAGTGGGCTTACGAGGGGCAACGACGAGTGTTAATGCTGTTGACCCAGATGTTGCGATTGTTCTAGAAGCTGATATCGCTGGTGATGTGCCAGGGGTAAAACCTGAAGAATCATCAGTGAAATTAGGAAAAGGTCCAAGCCTAGTTTTACACGATGCGCGCATGATACCCAACATCAAATTACGCGATCTGGTCATTTCCACCGCAGAAGAATTAAAAATACCTTTACAATTTTCTTCGTTAGAAGCTGGCGCAACCGATGGCGCCGCAATCCATCTTCATAAAATTGGTGTTCCTACAGTTGTTATTTCTATTCCAGCCAGACACATTCATTCTCACAGCAGCATTATCCATCGGGATGATTATGACAATACTGTTGCTCTCCTTGCAGCAATGATTAAGAAACTTGATGAATCGACTGTAACCAGTCTTACTGAATAATTTATTGGATATCGGGAGGATTCGTGTCTGAACAAATTCTTGCAAATATTGCTTCAGATCTGAAACAGAAAATAGAATCGTTTGAAACGGTCTATGAAACACGTTCTATTGGTAATGTATCTGAGGCATCTGATGGTATTGCCAGCGTATATGGATTATCGGGTGTTCGGTCACAGGAACTGGTTGAATTTGAAAATGGCGTTATGGGTATCGCATTCAACCTTGAAGAGAAAAAAGTTGGTGTGATCATCATGGGTGAATACTCCCATATTCATGAAGGCATGCAAGTACGAGCTACTGGTAAGATTGCATCCGTTCCTGTGGGTAAAAATCTGATTGGTAGAGTAGTAAACGCTTTGGGAATGCCACTTGACGGCAAAGGTGTGATCAAATCAGAAAAATATCGACCCATTGAGCGCATTGCCCCCGGTGTAGTTGAAAGAAAAGGAGTAGATACTCCTGTACAAACTGGCATCAAAGCAATCGATGCCATGATCCCAATAGGACGCGGACAGCGTGAACTGATCATCGGCGACCGTCAAACTGGAAAAACCGCCATTGCTCTTGATACGATCATAAATCAAAAAGGGAAAGACCTGATTTGTATTTATGTAGCGATCGGGCAGAAAATGTCACAGGTTGCGCAAGTGGTGGCGACCTTGGAAAAGTATGGCGCTATGCAACATACCATCGTGGTTGCAGCAAGTGCCTCTGATCCTGCTGCTCTTCAATATATTGCACCTTATTCTGGTTGTGCAATGGGAGAGGAATTCATGGAGCAGGGGAAGGATGCATTGATTGTCTATGATGATTTGAGTAAGCATGCCTGGGCGTATCGTCAAGTTTCCTTATTACTTCGTCGTCCACCAGGACGTGAAGCGTATCCTGGTGATGTATTCTATCTACATTCCCGTTTGCTGGAACGCGCTGCCCGACTCAGTGATGAATTGGGTGGAGGTTCTTTGACTGCTTTACCAATCATTGAAACTTTACTTGGTGATGTTTCTGCTTACATCCCAACGAATGTTATTTCCATTACAGATGGTCAGATATATCTTGAGAGTAGTTTGTTCAATGCCGGTATTCGTCCAGGAATCAATGTGGGTATTTCAGTTTCCCGTGTAGGTGGTTCTGCGCAGATCAAGGCAATGAAACAGGTTGCAGGACGGCTTCGCCTGGATATGGCAGCTTATCGTGAAATGGCCGCATTTGCCCAATTCGGTTCAGAATTGGATAAGACAACTCAAGCACAGTTGAATCGTGGTCAACACCAGCAAGAAATATTGAAGCAAGCACAATACTCGCCTGTTTCTGTAGAACATCAGGTAATCCTTCTGTTTGCAGGTGGAAATGGCTTTACCGATTCAATTTCTTTAGATAAGATGGCTGCCTGGGAGAAAGGCTTGTTCCAGTTTATCGATTCTTCTTATCCTGAAATCATTCAGGATATTTCTGCAACAAAAAAGCTTTCAGATGAAAATCGAGATCACTTAGTTCAAGCGCTGAACGCATATAATGCTACCTGGAGTGCATAAGCGATATGTCATCAGCTCGCGAAATGAGGATTCGTATTCGAAGTGTAAAAAATATTGCACAGGTAACCCGCGCTTTGGAGACTGTAAGTGCAAGTAAAGTCAGAAAAGCTATAGCAGCATTGAATTCAACCAGACCATATTCGGAAAAAGCCTGGAAATTACTGCTCCACCTTGCCCGCCAGCCAGGACACAATAGCTTGCATCCCTTACTTAATGAAAGAAGCAAGAAAGAAAATACTCTGATGTTGTTTATCAGTGGAGATCAGGGGCTTGCGGGTGTATATAACATGAATATTACCCGAGAGGTATTGCATTTTGAGTTTGATCACCCGCTTCCAATTCGCTACATCACGGTTGGTAAAAAAGGGCGAGATATGTTGCTGCGTAGAAGAAAGAATATAATCGCAGAGTTTTCAAATCTTACTGTACCTCCAACCTATGCGGAAATTTCTGCATTGGGGCGTATGGTCATTGATGAATATCTTTCTGGAAAAGTAGATCAAGTATTTCTTGCATACACTAATTTTAAAACGATGGCGAGTCAAACCCCTCTGATAGAAAAAATCGTTCCTCTTACAGTCGAGACCGAAGAAAGTCAGAAAAATCAATATAATTACGCTCACAAGACGAATGCAGTATTTACTTACGAACCAGATGAAGCGGGATTCTTGGAGGAAGTGATTACTCGATTTATATCGGTACAGATTTATAGAGCTGTACTAGATTCAATCGCGAGCGAATTTTCAGCTCGTATGTTGGCAATGCATAACGCTACACAAAATGCAAATGACCTTGCAGCTTTGCTCCAATTGGATTACAACAAAGCCCGCCAAAGTAATATTACTAAGGAATTATTAGATATTGCTGCAGGTGCAGAAGCATTAAGGGGTGCACGCCAGGCAATTTTGGAGGTTGAATAACAATGACAGAACAAGGTATAGCAAAAGTAATACAGGTTACAGGACCTGTGGTCGACGTCCAATTTGTTAACCTGGCTTTACCCAATATTTTTGATGCTCTTGAAGTAGATACTGGTGAGGGTACTTTGGTATTGGAAGTACAGCAACATCTTGGTAATGATCGGGTTCGATGCCTGGCAATGGATACAACTGACGGTTTAAAAAGAGGATTACACGTAAAACAAACTGGTTTGCCGATCATGGTACCTGTAGGAACAGAGACCCTGGGAAGGGTATTCAACGTATTGGGGAAACCAATTGATGGATTGGGCGATGTAAATGTGAAAACCCGATATCCCATTCATCGAGAAGCACCTACTCTTGAAGATCAAGTAACCCGTCCCGAATTCCTCGAAACGGGGATTAAAGTGATCGATTTGATTGCACCGTTTACAAAAGGTGGTAAAACTGGCATTTTTGGTGGTGCCGGTGTTGGAAAAACAGTGATCATTCAGGAATTAATTCGAACTTTTGCAGAAGTTCACCAGGGTTATTCTGTTTTTGCAGGTGTTGGCGAACGCTCACGTGAGGGCAATGACCTCTTGCATGATATGCGCGCATCGGGCGTTATCAATAAAGTTGCTATGGTATTTGGACAAATGAATGAGCCACCTGGAGTACGTTTGCGTGTAGCATTATCTGGCTTGACCATGGCAGAATATTTCCGTGATCAAGGGCGTGATGTTCTTCTTTTTATTGACAATATTTTTAGATTTGTAATGTCTGGCGCTGAAGTTTCAGCATTATTAGGACGTATGCCATCTGCGGTAGGATATCAACCTACATTAGCAACAGAAATGGGCGAATTACAAGAAAGAATTGTCAGCACCCGAAGAGGTTCAATCACATCTATGCAGGCAGTGTACGTTCCTGCAGACGATTATTCCGATCCTGCACCTGTTGCAACTTTTGCCCACCTGGATGCAACTGTAGCTCTGGAACGATCTATTGTAGAAAAAGGTATTTACCCTGCTGTTGATCCTCTGGCTTCAACATCCCGCATTTTGGATCCATTGGTGGTTGGAGAAGAGCATTACAACACAGCAAGAGAAGTACAGCGTGTATTACAGCGTTATAAAGATTTGCAAGATATCATAGCGATCCTTGGTATCGATGAATTGGGTGAAGATGATAAACTGGTTGTTTCACGTGCACGAAAGATCGAACGGTTTTTCTCGCAGCCTATGTTTGTTGCAGAACAATTCACTGGAACACCTGGTAAGTACGTTACGATCAAAGATACAATCCGCGGTTTTCAGGAAATATTAGAAGGAAAGCATGATGGTGTCCCTGAACAAGCCTTCAATATGGCTGGTACTATTGAAGACGTAGTTATCGCTGCAAAAAAGATGATAGAAGGATAGAATTCCATGCCAATTCGATGTGAAATTGTTTCACAAGATAGACAGGTATTCAGCGGAGAAGTTGACATTGTTGTTCTACCAGGTACTGCAGGCCAGATGGGTATATTACCTCACCATACTCCATTATTGACTACGCTTCAATATGGCATCATCACAGTTCGACGAGGAAAAGAAGAGATTTTGTTCACGGTTGCTGGAGGTGTTGCTGAAGTTCAACCTGACCAGGTAACAGTATTAGCCGATGCAGCTGAAAATATTATGGAAATTGACATTGCCAGAGCTGAAGAAGCGCGAAAGCGTGCGGAAACTATGCTAAAAAATGCAGATAAATTACCTCGCGATCAATATCTAGCTGAACAAGCTGCACTACGTCGTTCTGATCTGCGAATAAGAGCAGCCCGCCGCTATCATGGCAACAAGCGATATCCAACGACACATTAGAAAAATCAGGAAGACGTATGCCGATTCTAACCCATGAACTGGGTATTGATCTAGGAACAAAAAATACTATTGTAATTGAAGGCAATCAAGTTCTAATTGAAGAGCCTACGGTTGCTGCTGTGCTTGTAGACGAGCAAAAAATGGTTGAATGGGGACAAGCAGCTCATGATATGGATGGTAGAGTGCCAGAATCCATTGAAATTGTTCGTCCTATGAATCATGGAGTAATCGCTGAGTATGAAATAACTGAAAAATTCCTTGGAATTATTCTGAAACGAGTTAGTGGTTCAATGCGTTTCTTTCGCCCAAGGATTATGCTCACTGTGCCGTATGGCGCAACCAGTGTGGAAAGCAGGGCAGTACATGAAGCAGGCTTGGGTGCTGGAAGCCGGGAAGTTTATCTAATCTACCAACCACTTGCAGCAGCATTGGGAGTAGACTTGCCCATTTCTTCGCCTTCTGGCAATATGGTGTTATGCCTGGGTGGCGGTACTTTTCAAGCTGCAGTTTTAGCGATGAATAATATCATTCGAGCGGAAACTTCGCGGACCGGTGGCATCATGTTGGATGAGGCCATTATTACCTATATTCGAAAGAAATATGGCGTTATTATCGGACAACCAACTGCGGAGCAATTAAAAATACGGATCGGTTCAGCTATTCCGCAAGACCAGCAGCAGATCATGGAAGTACAGGGGCAGGATCAAGTGAGCGGATTACCAAAACCCATCGCATTAACTTCCGATGACATCTATGATGCTTTGCAGGAACCTCTATTGGAGGTCTTAAAGACCTGTAAATCAGTCCTTGAAAAAACTCCACCTGAATTGATATCCGATATCATCGATCGTGGAGTTGCTGTCTGTGGTGGAGGTTCTTTGTTAAAGGGAATTGACAAGTATTTAACGAAAATGCTTGGAATTCCTGCCTATCTGGTGGATAATCCCACAACCTGTACTGCAGAAGGCGCTCAACGAGCGTTAGGAATGCGCGAAGCGTTAAAACGTAGCCTACTGGTATCTTAAAACAGGAGATTTCTTTTCAGTGAACAAAAGTAAGTTCTACTGAAAACGATTTGTCATTTTCCAGCTTAATCAATGAAAATGGGATAGGAAGATAATGCCCAGCTGGGTATGCCAGGCTGGGATTTTCTGAATCTTTTAATAAATCAAGCGAATCTAAAAAGGAGGTGATTGTGATGGAGGAATCATACAAGTTGATCACCATTTTGGAAGGGGCATTATTGTCAGTATTTTCAGTGATATTGATGGTCTCATCAATTTGCTCAATTTTTCCGAAAAAAGGTATCGTATAAGAAGATGCCATATTAGCTTCGAGTGCAAAGACCAATTGATCATCTTTTAGCATATATGTTTTCTTTTTATTGCCATCTGGCGATGAGAAGACGATTTGATCTTTTGTCCAATCTATCTGATAAATAACATCAGGATCTATTGTTTCAATAAATGCCCCTTCTATCAGGGATGGATCAGATGCAGTACCAGCAGCATAATTCCACAAAGTGGGATCTGATAAACCAATTATCTCTTGTGAATAAGGTGCAATCCATTGTATTACTCTGCCATCGAAATTTGAAAAGAGCATCAGTAATTTACCCTCTATTGATGAGAAAATTGCCAGGATATTCTCATTTGCGAAATAGCAAAGTGTTTGTGTGATAGATTCAGCGCAGGTTTGCATTGGATGTGAGTTTGCAGCCCAAGTTGCAGCGATTAAAAGCGCATCGAGCGTTTCTTTATATTGTGATCGTAAAGCAACTAGAGAGGCATTTTCAGAGGGAGAAGTTAACATGGAGAAGGTATTCCAGGCAGCTGTGGTAATTGAATTCGGAGGCAATCTTAACAACTGCGCATAGACATCGTTTTGCCAAATTTCCTGCTGATCGTTTATTGATTCTGATTGCTCATCAGTAATACACAATAAATTAGAACATTTTTCAGAATAACGAGATATTGGAAGTGATGGATAAGTTTCGAGTTCAGATAGAGAAACGGGTTTTATCCAAGGGTGGGTAGAAATATACTCAAAAGCTTTTTTTACAGCAGTGGGGTCACCCCATAGGGTTTTGGGGAAATCACCGCCCATAAGCATTAAGGCAGAACTATTTTCTGAACTTCCTGTTTCAGCGAGCATGGAAATGGCAGAAGGAGTCAATCCATCTTCGGTGATAATTTCGCTCTGATCAGAAAAAGGAACTGGAATTATTCGGTATTCGGCAGTTGAATAAATAACATTTTGATCATTCAATGATCTGTAAAAATACGTATCGTAACCCGCAATTGTTTTTGACAAGGCACCATAAACAGCATTAGAGGTTGAAATCCCATATTTCAGACCTTCTTTTTTACTTTCCAATACTGTAAACGCCTGTGTATATATGTTTCCTGAAGCAACATCGGGTAGAAAAAGAAGCTGCTTTACTACAAGATCATGGATATAGTCTGTCAAACCCAATAATGACAAGGCATAGAGAGACTGTGGCTGTTTTAAGTCAATAATCGTGATAGGAATATTGAATTCATCTGAATTCTCAAGTAAATACTTCAATCCATGGCGACTCCCTATAGGTCCAGTATGGGCTCCATCCCATCGCCGCAATGCCTGTGCGGGCGTGCCTGCAGGTAAAGTATTATAAAAAGAAAGAAACACATTCGCGGGTTGTGCCACTGTACGAAGATCTACATGGTCGATACGATCTACTACATTCGTCTTTTCATTGAGTAGAACGGAAACCTGATCAATAATGGTAGGATCAAGTCCAGTAATCTGGAAACTCAACCAATCTGAGTTTTTTTCAAAAAGAGAAATCGTAGTTTGCTGATTATTTGCATGAAGAATTTCAATGTGCGAATCTGAAGAAGTAAAGGAAAATTGAAGGGCTCTCTCTAATTCATACGCTAGTTTAGGAGAAGCTGGATTGTCCCAAAGGACGACCGTTATATCATCATCGAAACAAAATGATTTGAGAAAATCAATGCGAAGATAAAAAATATCCTTCTGCCATTGTGAAAAAACAGCCAGTATATCTGTACTAAATGTGCTGGAATCTACAGGATCGATTGCACGCAAGTAACCTTGATGCCAGGATACAGATGCTGGTTGTGTGATAAAAAATGTTGAAAATGGAATACAGCCTGTCAATAAAATGACTGCAATAAGTAGGAATAACCTGGCAGATTTACCCAGAGAGGACTTCATCCTTTTATGATACCGTCATTATGCCTGTTTGAGTACTGCCTACCACTTTTCAAAATGAACAAGATCAGATTGGAATCTTTCCTCCGTTGTCCTATCCTCACCTTTATGACCAATGGAGATTAACCCTATAGGCACGATATTCTTCGGTAGAGACAAATATTCGGATATTGCTTTAGTGACCTTTGGCAAGGGATAGATACCACACCAGACACCGCCCAAACCGAGACCATGTGCTGCAATTAACATATTTTCAAGGGCTGCAGAACAATCTTCCACCAGAAATCCAGTCATTTTCTCTTTCAATTTGTCTCCACAAACAATAATACAGCAATAAGCCAGGGGAAGCATTTTTGTATAAGGCTGAATAGTGGTTATGAAATTGCGAGTTTCTTGCGAGAATATTACGATGAAATGCCAGGGCTGTCTGTTTTTAGCTGAGGGAGCATAAAACCCTGCCCGTAAAATTGTGTGAATATCTTCATCAGTAACTGGCTCACCTGTATATTTCCGAATACTCCGCCGAGTGAAAAGTGCTTCAATGGTATCCATGAAAGTATTTATCCCTTTCTTTGAAAATTTATTAATATCCAGAAAAATACGATCAATCTCTTCTTCTGCCAAATAATAAAAAGGCGTAGTAGAAGATCGTACTGATTGCTTGTGCTGCACCTGCAACATACGTCCAGGCGGCTGCACCCAACACCTTGCCAACTCCATCCAACTCCGATTGCATGATCAATCCGGAATTTACTAGTTGTACCTGTGCCTTTTTACTAGCATCAAGTTCAACGGGTAATGTAACAAGTGCAAAGACTGCTGTTGCAGAGAAAAGAATTAGTCCTACCGTTGCTACCTGATCACCAAATGTTGAATTTAAGAACAAACCTATCATAAAAACAATCGGACCAATCCAGCTACCAATCTGTACTGTAGGAACAATTGCAGTTCGGAATTTGAGCATTGCATTTCCTTCTTTATGTTGGATCGCATGCCCTGATTCATGTGCAGCAACTCCTGCAGCTGCAATGCTATTACTCTGATAAACTCCCTGACTTAAACGTAACACTTTTGAAGCAGGGTCATAATGGTCAGACAGAACTCCTCGTGTCTGCTCAATTCTGACGTCCTGTAATCCATTTGAATCGAGAACTTTACGGGCAATTTGCGCACCGGTCAATCCTATATACGTACGAATCTGTGAATATTTGTTGTAAGCTGATTTTACTTTCGATTGTGCCCATAATCCCAAAATCAAAGCGGGTAAACTGAATAATAGATACAAACCATAACCTGCGAACATTTTTTTCGTAGCTCCTTGAAAAACATTATACTTGATGAAAATTGGAATAATATATAATTTCTGTTAAGTTGGAATTAGAAACATTATTGACTGGAGGAATATCTATGGATTCCAAGACCATTGAACAATACAAAGAATTTTGGATCGATGAACAAAATAGCGCATATCTTTATAATCTTTTGGCAGACATTGAAAAAGACGAAAAGATATCCTCAGTTTACCAACGAATGGCTGATGTGGAACTACATCATGCCGCCAAATGGGAGAGACAATTAGAGGAAAACGAAATCCAATTACCGGTTTACAAACCAGGAAGCCGGACAAGGATCCTTGGTTGGCTGGCAAAGAAACTTGGACCGGCAGCAGTTCTGCCAACTTTACAATCAATGGAACAACAGGGAACCAAATCCTATTTTCTACAAGAAGGAGAAAATGCAGCAGCAGGAGATGAAAAATCTCATGCATTCTTGCTTAATCAAATTTCAGGAGCATTACGCGGTGGAATTGAGGGACCTGCTCTTGCACAACTGGAAGGCCGACATAAGGCTGCAGGTGGAAATGCTTTACGTGCTGCAGTTCTGGGAGCAAATGATGGGCTGGTCTCCAACCTTTCTCTGGTAATGGGTGTAGCAGGTGCTGATATTGGTGGTTCAAGTGTGATGATCGCTGGCATTGCAGGTTTGTTGGCTGGAGCATTTTCGATGGCTTTGGGAGAGTGGTTATCTGTCCAGAGCTCCCGTGAATTGTTTGCCAATCAAATACAGATAGAGAAACTAGAAATCGAGCAAAGTCCTGAAGAAGAAGCAGAAGAATTGGCTCTAATCTATGAATCACGTGGGTTAAAATCTGATCAGGCACTAGCTTTAGCAAACCAGATCCTGAAAAACAAAGAAAGTGCTGTTGAAACAATGGCGCGTGAAGAATTGGGTATCGATCCGGGTGAATTGGGCGGTTCAGCTTGGGAAGCAGCCATTACTTCATTTTTGTTATTCTCGATAGGTGCGATTATACCGGTGTTCCCATTTTTCTTTCTCCACGGATATACAGCCGTTTTCGTCAGTATTGGATTAAGTATTTTAGGTTTGTTTGGTCTTGGGGCAGGAATCACCTTATTTACCGGCAGAAAAATACTTTACTCCGGAATGAGAATGGTGATCTTCGGGCTTCTCGCTGCAGCAATCACATTTGGAATTGGAAAATTGATTGGGGTATCAATCGAAGGATAACAGGCGTCCCTGGGCAGACTCGAACTGCCGTTTCTGGCTCCGGAGGCCAGCACTCTATCCACTGAGCTACAGGGACGTGTCTGCGATTATACCATAATCAAATTCCTCGCATGATCAAGCGTGTTCGAGAAATCAAGGTATCAGATGGGTCAATCCCAAGTTCCAGAAGGACTTCATCTGGTCTACCCGTTTTACCTTCGGTTGCTGTCAGGTGCATCTGAAGAATCGGTTGATGCATATCATTCTCTGAAATACTTATCTCAATAATTAGAGGGCGCAGGTCATAAGTTTTATTACGTCGGATTCGAATAAGCTGCGGTGATGATAAAACAGTCGATATTTTATCTTTCAGGTCATCCGTGTTGATCCCTGTTGATAATTCAACACAATACACAGAAGAAATAATCATGGTTTGTATTGGGGGCTCTTCTGGTGAAATCTCTTCAATGGTATCGATATCAATTCCAGGCGGTATTGAGTGATCTAACAATTGCTTAAGGTGATCGATATTCTGTGTTTCGTGAAGCCAGATATCCACAAGTTCAACTTTTGATGTCATACCTAACGGCAGGGGACACGCCAGGTTTATTTTTGGTTGAGGATGAAACCCCTGACTGTAAACAACAGGCAATCCTGCTCTGCGAAGTGTTCGTTCCCATACCCGGTAAAGATCAAGATTGCTGGTGTATTTAATAGCTTCATTTTTTTGATATGCGATTCGATAGCGAACCATATTAACCTTTTGTACCTTTTTCGTTAACCGGGCAGAACCAATCTCTTGTCTTCTCATAATTGACCTGTCGAGTGACCGAAGGGATGATGCCACATGCATGGCACGATTGGCGGCAGTCACTGGTGATCAATTCTTTCTGGCTATTTTGGTATTCATGCCAAAGAAATTTTTTCGAGATTCCGGGGTCGATCATATCCCATGGGAATATTTCGTCTTCACACCGTACGCGATATGTGTAAAAATCTGGATCTAGCTTACATTCTTTAAAAGCTTGAAACCAGATATCCGAATGATCGGATTCATGCCAGGCATCAAATTTTGCTCCATTTTTCCAGGCTGTAAAAATAACCTCGCCCAGTCTTCTATCTCCCCGTGATAACAGAGCTTCAAGTATTGTCTCTTTGGGATCCGTCCAATTGAATTTGATGCCAGGTCCCTTCATCGTTTTCCTCAAGAGTTCCTGTTTTTCTTGAATCTGTTCGGGGGTATTAACTGGCTCCCATTGAAAAGGCGTGTGTGGTTTGGGTACGAAAGTACCAACACTAACGTTCAGTGAGGCTCTTCTGCCCATCACCTGATGACCAATTCTCATCACCTGCTTGCATAGATTCGAAATAGCAAGAACATCCTCGTTAGTTTCTCCCGGTAAGCCAATCATGAAGTACAGTTTGATAGTTTGCCAACCCCGCTCATAGATTTCTCGAGTAACAGCCAGAAGCTGTTCAGAGCTAATGGGTTTATTAATCGTGTTACGCATTTTTTCGGTAGCTGCTTCTGGTGCGAGTGTAAATCCTCCCTGACGTGAACCTTTCAAACTTTCCAATAGATCTAGAGAGAAAGATTCAATCCGCAAAGAAGGGAGCGCAATGGTGAGCTTTTTATTTACAAATTTTTCGCTTACTTCATTAATTAGCTCAACAATATGCCTGTAGTCAGAAGAGGATAGGGATAACAAACCGACCTCTTCATATCCTGTGGATGCAATTGCCTTATCAATTGCTTCAACAATTTCATCAACCGGTCTTTCACGTATGGGGCGATTTACCATGCCTGCGTGACAAAAACGACAGCCACGTGTACAACCACGCATGATCTCGACTGTTACCCGATTATGAACTATATTAATTGAGGGTACCAGAAAATTCGTTGGTGGAGGTGGCAAAACTGGAACTATGCGTTTTTGAATTACCGATGGTAAATCTGGTGAAGAGGTTTGGTGAGATTCTAGCGTTCCATCAGAACGATAGACAGGATGATAAAATGATGGGATATATACTCCCCAAATGGTAGATAACTTCTTTAATAATTTGATCTTTGGAAAGCCACTAAATTTCCATTCCTGATAAACTTTAGCGATTTCTAGAATTACCTCTTCCCCTTCTCCAATGACAAATGCATCAATGAATGGCGACATAGGTTCAGGATTAAAGCAGGCATGTCCTCCCGCGATCACCAAAGGATCATTTATTGTTCTTTCAGAAGCGGAGATTGGAATGCCTGCAAGGTCTAGCAGATTTAATGCATTGGTGTAGAGAGTTTCGTAGGGAAGAGAGAGGCCTAAAATATCAAAATTACGAACAGGCTGCTTGCTCTCAAGTGCGTATAGGGGTATATCTCCTGTACGCATTTGTTCTTCCATGTCTTTCCATGGATGATAAACCCGTTCAGCCAGCATATCTGATTGTTTATTAATGATGTCGTACAAAATGGCAAGACCCAAATTGGATAAGCCAATATCATAAATATCCGGAAATGCGAGCGCGATATGGGTTGATACACTCCCCCAATCTTTATTCACCTGGTTATATTCTCCACCAACATATCTACCGGGTTTTTCAACTTTTAAGAGAATTCGATCCAGCATCTTGCTGATTTCTTGTGAAGTAAGTGATGAATTATGCAATTTAGAATGTACCTTTTACCATACCACCATCAACCGATAATGTTGTTCCAGTAATGTAAGAAGCAACTGGAGAAACAAGAAATACAGCAGCCCTTCCAAATTCAATAGGTTCAGCTATCCTGCCAAGAGGCGATTCTTTTATTTGGCTTGCAATTTCATCTTCAATGGTAGTGCCGTTTTGCTGTGAGCGGGCTTTCATTAAATCTATCACCCGTTCTGTCCTCGTCCACCCCGGGAGGATCGAGTTAAAACGGATTCCTTCATTTCCCAATTCAAGAGCAAGACTTTTTGTTAACCCAACTACTGATGCACGAATGCTATTTGAGAGGATCAAATTAGGAATTGGCTGTTTTACTGAATAAGAGCTAATTGTTAGAACACTCGCGCAAGAAGATTTTCGCAAATAGGGCAATGCAGCCCGAATCAACCTCACCTGGCTCATCAATGATAATTCTATTCCTTTATACCAATCTTCATCTGTTAAGGAATCAAATTTACCTGGAGTTGGTCCACCTGCATTCCCTATCAGAATATCCAAACCTCCAAAACGGTTCACAACAGTCTGAATTGCATTGGCAACTGTCTCATTAAGGGTGATATCTCCTGTAATTCCTATCACCTCTGCACCGGTTTCTCTGCGTATAGTTTGCACTGCATCCTCGACATGTTGGGGGTCGCGACTATTAATTACCACTCTTGCACCTTCTTCAGCCAGAATATGCGCAGTTGAATAACCCAAACCCTTGCTGGCACCAGTAACCAATGCAATTTTATTTGAAAGTTGTAGATCCATATTGTCCTTTCTTTTAAATAATTTCGATCTTGTGCTCAATAATTTCGAGCTCTCTAAAGTGAAGAGGAATGAAATTTATGACTGACTGTAACACTTTTTGGCATTGAATTCCATCATTTGCAATACAAGCGCAATTAATTCCCGCTTTACTCCATGCATCTTGAAAATTCACTTCAGCAATAGAAATATTGAATTCTCGATGCAAGCGGTGAATAAGTGGTTTTATTGCACTCCGTTTTTCCTTTAAGGACCTACAGCCAGGTATGCACAAAACAAGATATAGAATTCCGACCATTTGGTAATCTCGTAATCTTGTGTTATAAGCCGTACACACTTGCACAATGACTTGGCAAAGGTTACAATCCTCATCCGAATTATAACGTAAGGAATAAATAAATGGACTCTGACACCCGTTACCAACAAGCATTGAATTATCTGTACAGTTTTGTTGATTATAGTCTGACGAGAGCATTGCGCTATAGTCCAGAGAAGTTCAATCTTAACCGTATGATGAAACTGGCTGAAATTTGTGGAAACCCCCAGGTAGCTTACCCCGTCATTCATATTGCGGGTACAAAAGGAAAAGGCTCTACCGCTGCAATGATAGCAAGCTGTTTAAAAGCAGCTGGATTTCGAGTTGGTTTATATACATCACCCCACCTATCTGAATTCACTGAACGAATTCAAGTTGATAGTGAACAGATCAGTAAAGCAGAGATGGCAGATCTGGTTGAATGGCTCAAACCCTATGTTGAACAAGTACCAGAATTGACCACTTTTGAATTAACTACATTATTAGGTTTTAAATATTTCAAAGAAAAAAAAGTTGATTTTGGAGTAATTGAAGTGGGTCTGGGTGGAAGATTAGATGCGACAAATATTGTGGATCCATTAGTTTCAGTAATCACAGCGCTTTCTATGGACCATATGAGTGTATTAGGGAATACATTGGAAAAAATAGCATTCGAAAAGGGTGGGATCATCAAACATGGAAAACCCGTTGTGCTTTCTCCACAGAAGCCAGAAGCAGAAGAAGTTATTCAGTCAATTTGTGCAGAAAGAAACTCCTCTTTGATACAGGTAAATAAGCAAATTCATTTTTGTCCTGTTAAGCATGACCTGAACAACCAGATAATCAAGATATGGAGTGAAATAGAGGTCAGTAATAAATATGAATCTGATCATCCGATCGAATTGACTATACCTTTATTGGGCTATCATCAAATGGAAAACGCTACAACAGCTTTTGCAGCGTTATTAGAGGTGGAAAAAGCTGGTTATAATATTCAGGAATCAGACTTAAAAACGGGGTACGCAACTGTAAATTGGCCGGCGAGGTTTGAAATATTGCGGAATAATCCTCCCGTCATTGTTGATTCTGCCCATAATCGTGACTCTGCGTTAAAATTACAAAGAACACTTAAAGACTATTTACCAGGTACACCGTTTATTTTAGTTTTTGGTGCGTCTGAAGATAAAGATGTGGAGGGGATGTTTGCAGAGTTATTGCCTGAAATGGTTCAAGTGATTGCTACCCAATCTGTTCATCCGCGTGCTATGGATGCAGATGAAATTGTTAAGATCGCCGAGAAGTTTGGGATTCCAGCAAAAGCGATCAAGAATGTGACCGATGCGGTCAACACTGCATTAGATACCGCCGGAAACACATGCGGCATTTTGGCTACTGGAAGCCTCTTTATTGCTGCTGCCGTCAGGGATTATTGGTTTTCAATAAAGAAAACATATTAGATAAAAGGAATGACCGAGGAATACATGAAATTTGATGAATGGTTCCCCAAACAGGAAATGAATGAAGAGTTTAGTTCATCTCTTCACCAGCGTACTGATGAGCTTTATCGTATTCCTGACGCAGAGCCTGATGATGACGGTCTAATTGAATGCCCAGTCATTATTCTGCGTGATATTGTCGTATTTCCACGCATGATATCTCCAATTTTCGTAGTTCCAGGGCAAAATATGCTGGCTATCATGGAAGCCCAACATAATATGCAGACAATGATTGGCTTGGTGCAGAAGGATTCTGAAATCGAAAATCCGGAACCAGAAGATTTATTACCCATTGGTGTTGAACTGGCTGTTGGACGATTATTGAATATGCCTGATGGGAATGGTTCAACACTGGTGCAAGGCCGACATCGTGTTCAAGTGATCGAATTCATCCAAAAAGAGCCCTTTTACATTGTCAAAGCTCGCCAGATATTTGAGTCAACAGATGTCAACCGGCAAACAGATGCACAGATGCGGACTGCACGTGACCTTTTTGAACGTTGTGTCCAATATGACCGCAGCCTGCCAGATGAGGCTCATTTATTCTCTATAAATATTGCTGAACCAGGCTGGTTGGCGGATATGATCGCCACCGCATTATCACCTGCTTTCAAAGAAAGACAATCACTTCTTCTACTACCAGATCCTTTGGAGAGATTGAAAAGGGTCAACAAGCTTTTAGCTCAAGAGCTTGATGTTCTACAGCTAGAAGATGAAATCCAGAATAAGGTACAAAACGAAGTCGATCGATCACAGCGTGAATTCTATCTTCGTGAACAAATGAAAGCCATCCAAAATGAATTGGGTGAGGGTGATATATGGGCTAGAGAAATTTCTGAATTACGACAGAAGGTAATGGATACTGAACTTCCCCAGTCTGCCAGTGATCAGGCTTTGAAAGAAGTGGAACGGTTGTCTCAAATGCCACCTATGGCTCCGGAAGTAGGGATCATTCGAAATTATCTGGATTGGATATTGGAATTACCATGGGTAAAATCCACAGAAGACAATCTTGATGTTACTCATGCTGCGAAAATACTAGAAGAGCATCATTTTGGTTTAGGTAAAGCGAAAGATAGAATCCTGGAATATATCGCTGTACGTAGCCTGAAGCCCAAAAAGACCAAGCAACCCATCTTGTGTTTTGTTGGTCCTCCGGGTACAGGAAAAACATCATTGGGAAAATCGATCGCAGATGCTTTGGGCAGGAATTTTGTCAGGTTATCTTTGGGTGGAGTAAGGGACGAAGCTGAAATCCGAGGTCACAGGCGTACGTACATAGGCGCGCTACCTGGTAGAATATTGCAGACGATGCGCAGAGCTGGCACGATAAATCCATTATTTATGCTGGATGAGGTTGACAAGTTAGGCACTGACTTTCGAGGGGATCCAGCTTCAGCGTTGTTGGAAGTTTTAGATCCTGAACAGAATCAGGCTTTCTCTGATCATTTTCTTGAGCTTGATTACGATCTGTCACATGTCATGTTCATAACTACTGCAAATGTGCTTTCCACTATTCCTGCAGCGTTGATCGACCGTATGGAAATCATTGAGTTTCCAGGATATATTGAGGAGGAAAAATTAGAAATTGCACGGCGGTTCTTAATCCCACGACAGATTGAAGAAAGTGGGCTTGAGGATACTGAATTAAGATTCAAAGATGCTGCCTTGAGGCGTATCATTCGTGAATACACATATGAAGCAGGTGTACGTGACCTCGAACGAGAGATCGGGATGATTTGTCGAAAGACCGCCAGGTTAAAATCCGAAAAGAAGAAGTTCGCACATGTACTTGAAGTTGATTCACTGGAAAAGTATCTTGGACCTCCTCAATTCTTCACAACGGAGAAAGAGCGCGAAGATGAAATTGGTGTCGCTACAGCCATAGCTTGGACAGAGAATGGTGGCGAAATAATGCCCGTTGAAACCCTGATAGTTGAAGGAAAAGGGAATCTACAAATTACCGGGCAAGTGGGCGATATCATGCAAGAATCAGCACAAGCGGGTCTTTCTTACTTGAAATCTCGGGCAAGAGGATTTGGAATCGATCCTGAATCTTTTGAGCATCTGGATATACATATTCATATTCCAGAAGGTGCAATCCCCAAAGATGGTCCAAGCGCAGGGATAACGATCGCAACAGCTTTGATTTCTTCATTTACCAATAGGAAAATTTATAAAGATATTGCTATGACAGGAGAGATTACTTTACGTGGAAAAGTACTGCCAGTGGGAGGGATACGCGAAAAAATACTGGCTGCTCATCGGGCTGGAATTAAAACGGTAATGATCCCAGAGCGAAATATGAAAGACCTTGTAGATGTACCAAAGAAGGTAAAGGAAGATCTGAAGATCATCCCTGTGGAGCATATGGATCATGTATTGGAAGTAGCTATGTATCCGGCTGAGATAAAAAAGGGATGATCAGATACCGATAAATAGCATCTGTTTGACTCAATTCTTATTTACCAGAAATATGATTAAAAAAAAAGAGCACTTTTTGTGCTCTTTTTATTGCTCGCTAGCATGTTCATTGGTTTTTTGCTGGGTATCTGGATAGTAAATTAATCCCTCAGATTGAAGAGTCTTTATACCATTTCGTACCTGGTTTAATATTCGTTCTAGCTGAACTTCAAAATCATGCAGTGTATCAACAACATATTCATCGGCTTCGCGTCTCGTTTGATTTGCTTCCTCACGTACCTGCGCAAGTATCTGCTCTGCGCGTGTTTGAGCAGCCTGAACAATGTTGTCACGCTCGACAATTTGCTCACCTTTTTCTCGTGCGAGATCAAGAGTGCGTTTCGATTCTTCATTTGCCTGAGCCATCAGCCGATCTTTTTGTGCAATGATTTGTTGAGCTTTTTTAATTTCATCTGGGATTGAAACACGCATCTGGTCAATGATATCCAACATGCGGTCTTCATCAACAATCACGCTATGAGTAAAGGGTATTGATCGGCTTTCGTTAAATAATTCTTCAAGGCGGTCAACGAGATGCAGAATATCCATACCCACTCCTAATGTTATTGGACAACGAAATCAAGAATATTTCTAATTGTACAACAAGTTGACAAATTAATCAGTCTCTCATGGATGTGCTTGGTACTACTTGTTGATCATTTCCCAGCATTTTAAAACTCGATGCCAGGGCCTTTTCCACATGAGGAGGGACCATACTGCTGACATCTCCATTAAGCGATGCAATTTCCTTTACTGTGGAAGAAGAAAGGAATGAATGCTCTTCATTCGTGATAAATGCTACAACTTCAATGGATGGATCTAAACGATGATTAGCCAAAGCTATTTTAAATTCATATTCGAAGTCTGAAAATACCCTCAATCCGCGAACGATCACCTGCGCATTACTTTCTTTACAGAATTGAACTGTAAGCCCTGAGTATCCTACTACTCGGATTTTCTTTTCATTTTGAAATGCTTTTTCTGTAAGTTTAATACGCATTTGCGGGTTAAAAAGTGCATTCTTTAGAGGTTTGTCATATACCGCCACGATCAATTCATCAAATAAACGAGCAGCACGTAAAGCAATATCAATATGCCCATAATGAATGGGGTCAAAAGTACCTGGAAAAATTGCTCGTATCATTAGCTGATATCTCCCTCTCCGCTTTGCCAAAAGCGGTTGACCATTTTTAGTAATGCCTGATGCTCTGGCATCGCTAAATCAGGATCAATTTCAAAAATTTGATAAGCCTGTTTCCGTGCTTCTTCAATTAATGAAAGGTCAGTGATCTGTGCCATTCGAAGATCCATAAAACCGGCCTGACGAGTTCCAAGAAAATCTCCTGGACCTCGCTGCTGAAGATCGCGTTCTGCCAAAACAAAACCGTCATTCGTCTCAGCCATTACTGCAAGGCGTTCGTTTTCGAGATCATCTTCATTCTCTGGAATGAGAAGACAGTAAGATTTTTGAGAACCACGACCAACCCTGCCACGAAATTGGTGCAATTGCGCCAGACCAAATCGGTTTGCTCCTTCGATAACCATAACAGTAGCATTGGGTATGTCAACACCTACTTCGATAACTGAAGTCGATACCAAAATATCGTACTTTTTGTCCCGAAAATCGGACATTACTTTATCTTTTTCCTCTGGTTTCATACGCCCGTGTAATAAACCTAACTTGTGGTTTGGGAAAATCTCTTTTTGTAACCTTTCATATTCATCAACAGCTGCTTTGTTTTCATCACTATTATTTTCGCCCAATTCAACCAGAGGACAGATAATAAAAGCCTGAAAACCTTTTTGTATTTGGTTTTCGATCAGACGATAGACCCGCTCGCGATCAAGAGGGTGAACTACAAATGTCTCTACAGGTTGTCTTCCTGCGGGCATTTCATCCAAAATTGAAACATCCAGGTCTCCATATAAGGTTAATGCTAATGATCTAGGAATGGGTGTTGCTGTCATCACCAATAAGTGTGGGTTTGTTCCCTTAGAGCGCAACTTAGCACGTTGCTCTACACCAAATCGATGTTGTTCATCTATTACTACAAATTGCAGGTCATGAAACTCGATAGGATCTTCTAAAAGGGCGTGTGTACCCACAATTATCTTAATACTTCCATCGGATAATTCTCTACGAATATCTTCTTTATCTGATGTTGAGGTATCACCAATGAGTAGACGAACTTCATCGGGCTGCAGAATTGGATTTTCGCCAGTGGTTAATAACCGCAATATCGTCTGATACTGCTGTTCAGCCAGGATGCTCGTGGGAGCCATGTATGCAGCCTGTGAACCGGCATGTGTGATAAAAGCAATTGCCAGGGCTGCAATAACGGTTTTACCAGAACCAACATCGCCCTGGATCAAACGATTAAGGGCTCGCCCTGAATCAATATCGCTGCGAATTTCATTGAGAACCCTCTGTTGTGCCTGCGTTAAAGAATATGGTAAATGACTTATGAGCTGCGCTAAGAAAGAATCATCACTGGGAAATCTTTTCCCTTCTATTAATTGCAAATTCTTCTTTTGCCTGATCACACCCAATTGCAGCAAGAAGATTTCATCAAAACCCAACCTTCGTTTTGCTGATGTCAATGAATCTTGAGAATCAGGGAAATGAATTTGTTGGATAGCTTTTTGAAGCTCCATTAAATGCGCATCTTGAAGAACGGTACCAGGGAGGAATTCATCCAAACGTGGAGCCCAAAAACTTACAGTTGTATTCATTACTTTACGCAACATTTTATTGGATAACCCTGCAGTAAGTGAATAAACTGGAACAATGCGATTGGTATGAAGGTGCTCTTGATCTAGAAGTTCCCATTCAGGGTTACTCATCATGAGACGACCCAGATACATATCAAGCTTACCAGAGGCAGCGATCTGTGTACCGGGTTTCAAGCGGGCTTCGATCCAGGGTTGATTGAACCAGGTCAATCGCAGGCTGCCCGTGCCATCGCTGACAATAGTTTCAGTAAGCTGCAGTTTTCCTCCCCGGGCAACCCTGTTGGCAGTATTCATTACGGTTGCCATTATTGTTACGGTATCTCCATAATGCAGCCGGTTGATAGGTTCAAGTTTACTGAAATCTACATAGCGACGCGGAAAATAATAGAGTAGATCGAGAATGGTACTTATACCGAGTTTTTTGTAAAGCTCAGCATTTTTGGGACCAATCATGTTGATATGAGTGATTGGAGCATAAATACCGAGCTGAGCTTCACCTTTTGCAGGTTTAATCGGTAATTGTTTTAAGGTTTTTTCATTGGAAGTACGAACAGGTTGAGGTGATGATGCATTTCCTGTAGTTTCAGGTATTGGTACAACGGATGAAGCATCTTTTGTTTCATCTTTTTTATTCTGAACAGGTGCTTCAGGTACTTCACCAGATTCTTCAAGGAGGGCAAGGATTTTCTCAACAGCATTTGCTCTCTCTTCAGCTGAATAATCTCCATAAGAAGCCAGATGGGAATAAACTTGATTGATCGTTTCGTTATTGACTGCAAAGGTCTGTGCTTCGGTACGCCAGGTGTTCGCAAAAAGGGGAAACCCTCCAAAAACTGCACGATTGTCATACTTTCGAGTAATTTCTAACTTTAAAATTTTTCGTAGTTTTTCAAATGGTGGAATCATAGGTTTATTTTACCCTAATCTAATCTATATAAATCTTCAGTAGAATTCTCGGGGCTGTCACTCTTCTACAGCTATTCCGAAAGCTTTTTTCCCCCATAATGTAGAAAAGCTAGTATTAGCCGAAATTTCAAAAAAAGGTACAGTAGGAAATAATATTGATGTTTGTTCTTTTAGAATAGAAAGATCATAATCTTGATGTTCAGCAGATTTGATAAAAACGATATTCTTTAGTTTGTCAAACTCACCAATAAATTCAATGAAGAGTTCCAATGCCATTTGAGGGGATTTCGCTTTATCAACTGAAGTAAGAAACCCTTCTTCGATCCCAAATATTGAATGAAACCCTATCATCTCTCCTATGATGGCTTGTGAGGTATCAACATGGTTATTTGCTCGAAGTGCAAGAATATCTGGTGTACAAAGTAATGTAAAAGTGTGAGGAATCCTGGATCGAATAATTGCTTCGGTTTCTTCCGGATTATTATTCTTTGTATATTCCTGATGTGCAATTTTCACCAGGAATCCTAAACCAACTGCAGTGTTCAATGAATCAATCACTTTAATTTTATGGCTTCCCTTGCAGGCATTTGCAGCTTTTACGGTTTTTTCATACAAGGGGTTTAGTTGTGATGAAAGAAAAATGCAAAAGATATCGTCATACTCGTCAGTGATGTGGGAGAAAAACTGGTATAGACTTTCAAATTCAGGTGTTAGCAGTTTCTTTGTTGAAAAATGTTTAGCCATCCTGCTTTCACCTGAAGATGTTTGATCAATGACAACGGTAATTTGTTCTTCTGATGGAGAAAGATCAATTTCAAGTACAGGAATGTTGGACGTATCCAGCTTTCCAGGAAGTAAACATGAAGAATCGGTGACGATGCAGCGTTTCATTTATTACTCTACAGCGATTATGAATTGATAATACGGCTGTCCACCTGAATGAATTTCCAATTCATGTTTGGGATACTTTTCTTGTACTTTCTCTATGATCTCATTTACTTTTTCTTCCGAAATATTATTGCCATAGAAGAAGGTAATCCTTTCACGTTCTTCAACTTTTGCCTGTTCAAGAACTTCCAAACATGTTTTTTGTAGATCATCGCTTGAGGCAACCAATTTCCCATTCAATAAGCCGATGACGCTCCCTTCCTTGACATCAACCCCATTAATTTCGACCGAACGAGTAGCAGTAGTAATCTCACAAGTGTCTACATCGTTTAAAGCTTCATTCATTTCCTCGACATTTCTGTCGAAATCTCCATCGGGAATAAATCGCAGCATTGCACTGAGGCCTTGTGGGACATTTTTACTCGGAATGATTGCGACTTTTTTAACCGTCATAGAGACGGCTGTTTGAGCCGCCATAATAATGTTCTTGTTATTTGGAAGTACGATGACTTTATCAGTTGGTAAATTTTCAAATGAATGCAGGATCTCTTCAGTGCTGGGATTCATGGTTTGACCACCATTTACCACACCAGATGCACCCAGACTGGCAAAAATGCGGGCAATTCCAATACCTGGTGTAACAGCTATCACCGCAATGTTGCCATCTTCTACAGGTGAAAACTTAATCTCATCCTCTGGTTTTGATGTACCAATCTGCATTTGATCCATCAAGTTTTCAATGTTAACTTTTGTGATGGTACCTAGTGACATCGTGTAATCAATTGGGTCATAACGTCTATCCGTCGGCACATGAATGTGCATGCGATACATGTTGTCACCTTCTCCAATCTGGATGGATGTACCAATATCTGACAAGCGAGAATAGAATTCTTCGAGATTCAATGGTTTGTAAGGGCGAAAATCAACGACAATTTCATAATCCTGACCGGGTTCAATCGTCTCCATTGTTTGTTCCATTGATAAAGCAGTAAGTGATTGAACTGTCGTGACCGCTGTATCAAGGGGTTGATTATTCAAATAACGGAGAAAGCCATCAAAAATGAAAAACAGACCTTTTCCACCCGAATCCACTACACCTGCTTGCTTAAGCACTGGTAGTAATTCAGGGGTGTTTTTTACCGAAATATCAGCAGCAGCCACGATTTTTTCAAGGAGATATTTCAAATCATCTGAGTTTCGAATTTCGACTTCAGCTGTGGCGGCAATATCTTTAATTACCGTAAGAATTGTTCCTTCGACAGGTCGAACTACACCCTTATATGCAGTGTTTCGTGCTTCGATCAATGCTTGTACCAGTTGTTGAGCATTCATGGATTCATAGGAATCTAAACCGCGGGCAAAGCCACGCCAGATTTGCGAAAGGATAACTCCTGAATTTCCACGGGCTCCTAGTAAGGCACCTTTTGAAAGGTCATGAGCAATTTTCCCAATATTCTGTTCGCCCGAATGAGTGACTTCGTTAAAAGCTGCCTGCATTGTTAAAAGCATGTTAGTACCAGTATCACCATCTGGCACTGGAAAAACATTCAAGGAGTTAACATACTGGTGATTTGTCCGAAGCCAGGTCATTCCAGCCTCAAAAAGGGCTTTAAATTCTTGCCCAGTAATTCCTTTCGAGAGGATGGACGTCTCTTTACCAAGCTTATTATTAAAAACTAATTCATCCGTCATAAGGTATCCATTCTACTGATTTAATCCAGGTCGCTAATACGCAACCCACGAACATGGACATTTACTTCTTTAACCTGTAATCCAGTTGATTTTTCTACATGGTACCGAACACTTTCTGCCACGCTGGATGCAACTGATTTTATTCGAGTGCCATATTCTACTATGATATATAGGTCAATGCTGATAGTATTTTCGTCCTGTCGAACTTCTACGCCCATTAGAGGATCTTTAACTAAAGCATGAGCAATGCCCTGTGCGAAATTTTTTGCAGCAAGTCCCACAACACCGTATGATTCCAATGAGGATTGGTAAGCAATTGTAGCAATTGCCCGCTGTGAGATATAGATATTCCCTGTAGAAATAGTTGAGTCGCTCATTTTCCCTTTCCTTCTTATTATGTAACAGTTATTCTTGCTAACAGTTACGGTTTATAGTAAAATAATAACTCGTGTTTGGTGAGACTGAATAAAAGCCGTATTTCTGTTTTGAAAGGAAGTGTACTTATCATGGCTAAATGTGAAATTTGTGGCAAGACAACAACTTTTGGGCATAACCGAAGTTTTTCACAACGAGCAACCAATCGAAAGTACTTGCCCAATTTGCAACGTGTTTCAGTGTTGGTTGGCGGGCGGAAGGTTCGTAAGGTTTTATGCGCTCGCTGCATTCGTTCGATGTCCAAAACAGCATAATATTTCTCGTTTTCATACAATTCAAAAATTACGGCTTCGCCGTGATTTTTGTTTAATTGATAGAATTACGCAAGGCAGTAACGCCCGCTGAAATTCCTTCAGGATAGCCAAATATCGCGGTCGCTGCAACAGCAATTCTTGCACCAGCTTGATATACTATTGGTAATGTTGTAGCATTAATGCCACCATCTACCTGTATACTGACTGATAGACTCCTTTCATCTATCATTTGTTTTATCTGCTGAATTTTGTCAACCGTACAATTTAGAAATGACTGTCCAGAAAAACCTGGATTTACACTCATAACCAGAACAAAATCTACGTCAGGCAGAATGGTTTCGAGCATACCTGCTGGTGTTGCTGGAGTTAAAGCTATCCCAGGGTGACTGCCGCGAGATCGAATATGGTCTAATGTACGCTGGATAAGTGGATTACCTTCTAGATGAACGCAAACATAACTGGCACCTGCATCAATAAAGGCATCAACGAAATTGTCAGGTTTTTCTATCATTAGATGAACATCTAATGGAAGGTTGGTCACTTTCTTACAATGTTCAACAATAAAAGGCCCCATAGTTATATTGGGTACAAAATGTCCATCCATGACATCGATATGTATCCAATCAACTTTACTTTCTTCACATAAATGTAATTGATCACCTAATTTTGTAAAATCTGCTGATAGTATCGAAGCAGAAATAATGAGATCCGACATTTTTTATATCCTATCTATTGGAACTGAGTTGTAAAAGGACATACATCCAAAAAGGAATTAAGCCACCTGTAAGTAAGAAAGCAAGTAAGCCGATACCCCAGGTTAACCAATCAAAGCTTAGTGAAGACTTTTCAGATTCAGCATTGTTATTCTGCACATCATTCAGATTTGTAACCACTGGAACCTGATAAGTCTGTTCCATATTGCTTCGACTAGTAATAGAATCTTTTGTTTCATCAATTCTGATAGAATTTGTTGCCTGCCCAAAATTGACCAGGATACGTTCAAATTGGTCTGCTGAACGGTATCTGGCAGATGGCTCTTTGGATAAGACTTTAAGAATAATCTTTTCCAATTCTGCAGGGATCAAAGGATTTAGCTGAGAAGGAGAGGGAGGTAACTGCTCCCGATGAAGGCGGGCATACTCTTTGGGGTCATCTGCCTGAAATGGAAGACGACCAGTTAACATTTCAAATAAAATTACACCTAGAGAATAGACATCAGAAGCTGGTAATGGGGCTTTTCCGGCAGCTTGTTCGGGTGAAAAGTATTGAGGAGAACCCCAAACAAGATCGCTTTGCTCTTCAGGATGAATGGAGGCAAGAGCCCTGGCGATGCCAAAATCGGTTACTTTCAACCGCATATCAGGTGTAACTAACATGTTCAGTGGCTTTACATCACAATGAATCAATCCAGCGCGATGCGCATAACCAATACCTGCGCAAGCCTGAGTGATCAGATGTAGTGCCTCATCAACTTCAAAATAACCTTTTTGTCGAAGAAGTTGTTTTAGATCGGTGCCAGGAACAAGTTCCATCACTATAAATAATTTATTCTGGTCATAGCCGAAATCATGAATAGTAACAATATTAGGATGAGCGAGATTGGCTGCTGCTTTTGCTTCTTGGCGAAAGCGTGCTTGAAATTCTGGATCATAAAAAAAATTCTGCCGCAATACTTTGATCGCAACTGAACGTTCCAGCATTACGTCATACGCTTTATAAACAATCGCCATTCCACCTCTGCCAAGGGTGTGTTCGAGGCGATAGCGATTATTTAATAGCGTTTCTTGTTTTTGTTGATCGGCCATACGAAAAGATTATAACATAGCAGGTTGCTGCCATACGCTATAATAAGCTCTATGATTAAGGAAATTGGATCATGAAAATAGCGCAAATCAAACACAATTTAACAGCTAACCCCTTAATGTTTTTTTTGATTTTTATCCCATTCGCGATTGCTGGCAATGTTTTTAATTGGAATCCCGGTGTTGTATTTGCTTTATCTGCTTTATCAGTGATTCCTTTAGCTGGCTATATTGGGGCAGCAACTGAAGCCCTTTCGTATTATTCAGGACCCAAAATTGGGGGGCTTCTTAACGCCACTTTGGGTAATGCAGCTGAATTGATCATTACTCTAGTAGCTATTCGAGAAGGATTTTTAGAGCTCGTCAAGGCATCCATAACAGGTTCAGTAATTGGCAATTTGCTATTGGTGATGGGTTTTGCAATGTTGACAGGTGGTTTGAAAAATGGTGTCCAACGATTCAATCGCTCTCACACTGGAAATCATAGTATGCTTTTAGTTATTTCGATTATTGCTTTAGTGATCCCTTCACTCTTTAGTTCTTCCATTGGATCAAATGGTAGTCCACATGTTGAAGCCTTGTCTTTAGGTGTAGCTGGAGTGATGATCATTATTTATATCCTGGGCTTAATATATAGCCTTCGTGCAAGTAGCCCAGTAACATTCTCACTGGATGAAAAACAACCTTCACCAGCATGGTCAAAAATTACTGCTATTGTGGTACTTGCTGCTGCAACAGGTGGAGTGGTTTGGATCAGTGAAATCCTTGTTGGAACTGTAGATCAAGTGGTTTCTACACTGGGTTTTTCTGAATTCTTCCTTGGGATCATTTTGATCCCCGTCGTAGGCAATGTTGCAGAGCATTTGGTAGCAGTACAAGTCGCATTACGTAATAAAATGGATCTATCCGTTGAAATCGCATTATCTTCCAGTTTACAGGTAGCGCTTTTTGTAGCACCTTTGCTTGTATTCATCAGTTTGGTCATAGGTAATCCACTTACTTTGATTTTCAATGTATTTGAGTTACTTGCGTTAGGAGCAGCTGTAATGATCTCAGCACTTGTCTCTTCTGATGGGGAATCAAACTGGTTGGAAGGTGCAGGTTTATTAGGTGTTTATTTCATTTTGGGAATAGCTTTCTTTCTATTTCCCTCATGAGTAGATTATGTTGCGGATTAAAGAATTATTCAGTCTCTGGTCGATCATCATTTTCTTTGGAACACTAAGTGTTCTTTGTGTGATTGGCACCCTGTTGATTGCTTTTTTGTCCAACCGCACAGCTACTTCAGGATTTCCAACCGCTTCTTTCCTGATTATTCCTGCGCCATCGTTAACTGCAACAATAGATCCTCGAATAAATTTAACTCCAACTCCTGATGGAGAAATTGTTAATGGGGTTGGAAAGGGAAGTATTGTTCAGATCCACGGTACTGAAGGTGCTGGTTTACGATTAAGGTCTGGTCCAGGTACAGGGTACAATCTGAAATTTGTGGCGATGGATGCAGAGCTATATGAGGTGAAGGATGGACCTGTTGACGCAGATGGATATGTATGGTGGTTCCTTGTATCACCATATGACGAAAATCGTTCTGGTTGGGCTGTTGCTGACTATTTAAGCCTTGTAAAAGATACCCCTTAAGCTAAAGATCAAAATATTTTGCAATTTCGTATGGATGAGGGCGGATACTCACTTCGTAGTTTTCTTTTTCTTTGGCTTGAATCCAACTTTCGATCATTCCTGTGTCAAAGACATCACCTGAAAGAAGGAATTGGTTATCCGCCTCAAGCGCATGTAGAGCATCTGGTAGCGAGGTAGGAAGACTTTTGATAGTGGCTCGTTTTTCAGGCGTCCAAGAAAAAATATCTTCATTGATCGGGCCAAAACCTGCTTTAGTTGGATCAATTCGTTTTTTAATTCCGTCAATCCCCGCCAATAGCATTGCAGCCATAGCCAGATAGGGATTGCAAGTCGCGTCGGGTGGCCGAAACTCAAAACGAACTTGATGAGCTTTCGTTGCATATGAGGGAACTCGAATAGCGGCACTGCGATTTCCCTTAGAGAAAATACAGCTTGTGGGTGCTTCATATCCAGGAACAAGACGCCGATATGAATTTGTTGATGGATTTGTCCAAGCGAGAAGAGCGGGAGCATGTGTCAATAAACCGCCTATGAAGAATAAGGCGTTTTCCGACAGTAAAGTTGAATCTTGAACGCCGTAAAATAAATTATTGCCTGATCGTATCAATTGAATATGGAAATGCATACCATTGCCAGCTTCTCCGAACAAAGGTTTTGGCAAGAAGGAAGCTACTTTTCCTACACGAAAAGCAACCATGCGCGTGAAATACTTGATACACATCGTTGAATCACCTGCAGCAATGATCGAAAGCATGGGTGTTTCGATTTCACATTGCCCAGGACCTCCTACTTCATGATGGTGATATTTTATCGGGATTCCGATTTTCTCTAATTCGTGCACAATTTGACTGCGAACCTGGAATTGTCGATCGCCAGGTGGAATTGCGTGGTATCCACCATGTGTAGGATTCTGATATGCTTCAGATGTTTTTCCCGCATTCCAGATTGCTTCATCGGAATCAAAATAGTATCTGGATATATTACAAGTATTTTCAATTTCTGCATGATCAAAAATGTAAAACTCGAATTCTGGACCCCATCGGGATTCATCTGCTACTCCGCTTTGTAAAAGGTATCGTTCAGCTTTTTTTGCAATCAGGCGGGGGTCACGGTTAAAAGGATTTTTGGTATCAGCCTCCACTATATTGCAAATGAAGGATAATGTCGAAAGGTCATAAAAAGGATCAAAAAAACCGGTTTGTAAATCGGGTATAAGTGCCATATCTCCACTTTTTACACTTTTTAAACCGATGCTGGATCCGTCAAAACCAACCCCACTATTCATCAGGTTCGGTGTAAATTCCGAAGGTGACAGTGTTACATGATGCCATTTCCCCCAAAAATCACAATATTTTAAATCTATCATCTGAATCTTTTGTTCCTTGATAAAAGCAGCAGAGTCACTAAAGTCTTTGAACAACATACCCCTCCAAGATGATGTAATTGAGATTTATTTACTTTTATGCTTAAATATCCAAACGAGAATACTGATTATTGCAGCCAGAATACCCAATCCTGCTATTGCCTGAAAAACAGTCTTGGGTTGCATTCCGGGCAGTACAACATTTCCATTCCCGTAACTGGCAAATTTCTTTCCCCAGGGTGTTTTGAGGGCTTGTTGAACTCTTTTTCTCCCGATAAAAGGATACCAATATACATTATGATAAAAATTGCTGGCAAAAAAGCTCCAAGGAACCAGTGGACTTTGTAAAAGTACTTTTTCAAAGGGTTTTAAAGGACCATGATAAATCATTTTTTGCCCGCGCGACGCAAATGTATCTTCTTGAATGAAATTCCAGGAAGGCTCCTGATTAATATCATATCCGACTATGCTAATTTGAGATGGATTCCCAACACCAAGTCCTTTTTCATGTGCAAGGCGGATAAAGGGAATGTTCATGGGATCGAAACCCTGGAGCTTAGCGGAAATTGCGTCAATCGCAACCTGATCTGATGACGCCAGAATAATGTTTTTCTCGTGCCATCGCATAGCTCGAGGTCCAGGTCCGTCACCGGCAAAAGTTCCATCCATCACTGCGAATAAGCCAGGATGAATATCCTGCTGAATCATCAACAAATCTACAAGAGTTTCATGAATGACGCTGTGTGTCCAATGACGATTACGGTGTAATAATCCTCCAAAGGCATTCTTCATAGCACCTGTGATGGTGGTAAATACGTGGGTCTTAACTGTCGGCAGATGAATGATGTTCTTTCCCACCAAATCCTTAGGAATATAAACGCCTTCAGGGTAGACTTTATCTAAAACAAGGAAAGGTTGTTTTGGTTCGTATTTTATCCAATCAAATTTTTGTTCGTACAAATAGAGACAGGGAATCTGATAAGTATCTGTAACAAAGCGATGTTTGTTATTTACTTCACCTTCTTTAGTATCCACCACAACAGTATCATTGTGAATACCGACGATATCTTCATATCCATTACTTTTAAGTGTCTTAATTACTCCTTCAATTTGCCAAGGTGTGGAAGAACATGCAGGATACCAGGTCTGCCATGAAATATTGATCTTTAATCCTGTTGTATTTTCCTTTGGAAGAGCTGATTGAAATTCAACTAATTTCATCAAGCGGTCGATATCTTCCAGGATGGTATCAGGGGTTGTTTTTAAAACGGCAACTTTACCTTTTCCAGGAAAGTCAATCATTTCATCTCCCGATGAGTGAATTATCACCTTATAAATTGTACAGTATTGTAGAAGAGTAGTCCAGTTACCTTACAAATGCGATAACAATAGAAAACTACCATAAGTTGCTAAACAATTCCATAAGGCATATAATTTTTCATATACCTGGAGGACAGATTGGATGATCCACAGATAACTCAGAGTTTTAATGATATGTCTCTTCCACAATCAAAACAATTGCAATCTGGTGATCTATTGGTTGGCAGATACCAGGTACAGGATGTCATTGGTGTTGGAGGAATGGGTTCGGTATATCGCGCACGTGATTTGCATTTTCCAAGTGTGAAGAAGATTGTTGCTGTGAAAGAGATGATTATCCAGACTCATGATCCAATTGTGATGAGTACCATAGTGCAAAATTTTGAACGTGAAGCAAATATTCTGGTCACCCTCTCTCATCCTGCTATCCCACAAATATTCGATTACTTTACTCAAAATGAGCGTTCATACCTGGTAGAAGAATATGTGCATGGGAAGGACCTGGAAGCTCTGCTAAATTCAATTGAAGGCTTCTTCCCTGAGGACCAGATGATTGTTTGGGCAATAGAACTTTGCGATGTTCTTAGCTTCTTACATACGCATAAGCCAGAGCCAATCGTCTTTCGTGATATTAAGCCTTCCAATATCATGATCAACCAACAGGGTCATGTTGTTCTCGTAGACTTTGGAATTGCGAAGAATTTTAAGGTTGGGCAAAAAGGAACAATGATAGGAACGGAAGGGTATTCACCGCCAGAACAATATAGAGGTGAAGCATCACCACTAGCTGATTTGTATGCATTAGGCGCTACATTACATCATTTATTAACCCGGCGCGATCCACGTATTGAACCACCGTTCACTTTTTCTGAGCGACCAATTCGAAACATCAATCCTGCTGTTTCTGTAGATTTTCAGCAGATCATAGAAAAATCATTGCGTTATGAGCCTGAGTTAAGATTTCAATCCGCTGAAGAAATGAAAGACGCACTGATGTCAGTTGCTGGTAAAACAGGTGCTTTATCACGTGTTGCTTTGCGGCAGGGGAAAGATTCACGCGATCAATCAATAAAACCAATTTGGAAATTTAAGTGCGAGGACGAGATCAGGGGTTCAGCTTCTTTTCACAATGATATTGTATTCATAGGTGCTTATGATAATAACCTATATGCATTAAAATCCGAAACTGGCGAAATGATATGGAAATATCCAAGTGAAGGTGGTGTAATCAGCAAACCACTTGTAGCCGATGATACCGTTTATTTTGGCTCAGAAGACTCCTCTTTTTACGCAATTTCTGTGCGAACTGGAAAATTATCATGGACTTATAAAACTGGAGGACCTGTACGGTCTTCTCCTGGTATAGCAGAAGATTATATTTTTCTAGGTTCAGATGATGGTTTTCTGCATGCGATCCATGCTGTCAGCAGGCGCGATGTTTGGCGTTTTAATACTGGAAGTGCAGTTCGTTCCAGTCCCTTAGTTTTGCAGAATTCAATTGTGTTTGGCTGTGAAGCAGGGGATATCTTTATGTTAGATATTCATGGAAACATGCGCTGGAGATTTCGAACAAGGCGTGCTGTGTTTGCCTCTCCAGTTGTTGCACAAGATATTTTGGTAATTGGTTCGTTGGACGCCACTTTATATGGGTTGGATATAAAATCAGGCTGGCCGGTATGGCGTTTTCGGATGAATCGGGGAACTGCATCGAGCGCTGCTATTACAGATGGCATGGTATTTGCAGGAAGTGCTGATGGAAAATTGTATAGTTTGAATCTTTCAAACGGAAAAGAGATCTGGCATTTCGATATGGAAGAACAGATAAGTGGCACTCCAGCAATATATAAAGATGCGGTATTTGTTGGTGGAGGTGAAGGGACCTTTGCCTGTCTGGAATATCGAACAGGAAGATTAAGATGGAAATATAAAACAGGAGGACCAATTACCGGTATGCCGTGTGCATTCGCCGATAAAGTGGTCATCGGTTCATTTGATCATACCATTTATGCGTTCCCAGTGTCATAAAGATCGCGGAGGAGAAATTGCCAAGCTTTTTACAAGAGTTGTTTAGAAAGAGAAATATCAGTCGATCGATTGATGCTGGCAGTGATATTGCAACAATACCTATAGAATCACAACAAAAAGATTCTTTTTCAACATCTGTAGAAAAATATAATCCCCCACAAATCATTTTTGCTTCTGCCCAATCAGTGGGAAAACAACGCGAGCATAATGAAGATACACTTTTTGAAATGAGTACTTGCATTTCTGGCGAAGAAATCCAGTATAACGTGGGTATTTTCATTATAGCCGATGGTATGGGGGGACATCAGTATGGAGAAATCGCCAGTGCCGCTGCCATAAAAAAGTTTGTTGAAGTTGTTGTCAAGAAAAGTATATTACCAGGTATATTAGGCGCAAAAAAGCTCACCTCACAAACTGTACAAGGAATTATAGGGATTGCTTTAGAAGAAGCTCATAAAGTTGTGCAATTGGAAGCTCCAGGAGGTGGAACCACATTTACTGGAGCTGTGATACTGAATCAGGAGGTAATTCTGGCGCATGCTGGAGATAGTAGAGCGTATATGTACCTGCCAGATGGTTCTCTTGAGGTGTTGACAAAGGATCATTCACTGGTAGGTAGATTGGTTGAATTAGGACAGATCACAGAAAAAGAAGCATCCACACATCCACAACGAAATATATTATTAAGAGCAATTGGTCAGCCAGAACCATTTAAACCTGATATTTCAACGATAGATTTTCACAAAGAGGGCATTTTAATAATTTGTAGTGATGGATTATGGGGTGTGGTGTCAAAAGCCGAAATCATTAAAGTGCTACAAAATAGCGGAGATACGCTTCAAGATGATTGCCGAAAGCTTGTTGATTTGGCGAATGCCAAAGGTGGTCCTGATAATATCAGTGTTATTATGGCAAAATGCTTGTTGTAGATCTGGGGTAGGATATGAAGAGGAATAAATATTTTATTTTAGGAATATCCCCATCAGATAACGCAGAAACAATTCGATCTGCATATAAAGAAGCTGTATTGCGGTTTCATCCTGATATCAATCCTGCTCCTGAGTCCACAGATGAGTTTCTTGAAATTCAAGCAGCTTTTGAGGTATTAAACGACGATGAGAAAAGAGCTGCATACGATAAAGAAATTAACTCTTCCTCAATCATTTCACCATTAAAAATTGAAAATGTATACAGCCGAAATGTCTTACCTCCATTAGATGAACCGCAAATAGTCTACACACAACTTAACATTCGCTGCAATATTGATCCTAACAATGTAAAAGCAGCACCATTAGCTATCTCTTTTGTCATTGATCGATCGACATCGATGCAAGGAGAGAGAATGGATAAAGTGAAATCGAGCATCACAAGCTTTATTCAACAGTTGGGAAAGAATGACATATTTTCGGTCGTAGCCTTTAGCGATAGAGCAGAAGTAATTATCCCTGCGATGAGAGCAGGCTCATTTGGTATTGATGATGAGCGAATTTCAATGATCTCTACAAAAGGGGGTACTGAATTATTTCACGGTTTGGCTGCTGGTATTGAGCAATTAGAAACAAACCTGGCAAAAGACTGCAGAAAACACCTTCTCCTCTTCACTGACGGTCAAACGTACGGTGATGAAGAACGTTGTTTAGAACTAGCGATGCAGGCAATTGAAAAGAAAATCGTTATTTCTGCTTTTGGATTAGGATATGAGTGGAATGATAAATTTCTTGATCAATTATCTTCTTTAACTGGAAGCAATGCGGAATTTATCACCTCCAGTAGTGATCTCGAAAAATTTCTCAATGAAAAATTAATCACATTAGGATTGTTTTTTTCCCATTCTGTGAATTTTGATATGACCAGTGACGAAGGGGTCGAATTAAATTATGCATTTCGAATACGACCCGATAGTGCAGAACTAGAACCAAAAAGAAACATTTGTTTAGGAAATGTCCCATTTTCAGAGCAGTTATCAGTCATAATGGAGTTTTTAGTTCCACCAATATCTGGCGAAACTCCGATGGTAAGGCTAGCTCATGGATTCATTACACTTGAATCACCTTATTGGGAGGTACCGATAAGGATGTTTGTTCAACTCGATTGTCCTGTTAGGTATAATCCTGAAGTGAGTTATCCACCTGCAGAAATTGTTCAAGCTATGTCACAGCTTGTTCTTTATCGGATACAGGAAAAAGCACGAATTGAAGTTGATAAAGGAAATATTACTGCCGCATTTAAACGTCTCCAATATCTGGCATCACATCTAATGTCACAGGGCAACAAGGACCTGGCACGTATAGTGTTACGAGAAGCAGAAAATATTCAGCGCAACAAACAATTCAGTAACGACGGAGATAAGAAAATCAAATATGGGACAAGAGCATTTCTATTACCCGAAGGAAAGAAAGGTATAGTAATATGATAATATGTCCCAATTGCAACCATCGGGAATTTGTAGGTGCACTATTTTGTAGTGAATGTGCAGCCAAGCTTATTTCCACGAGTCGTTTATCATCAGCCATACCAGAACAAGTACTGCAAGAAGAAATTCGCAATTCCATATACAGAAATCGCCGTGTTAATTATGTAGGAACAGGATCCCTGGTATTGAATAAAACACTCAACTTGCATGTAATGGATAGCGACCAATTTTTCCCCTTGAAACAAAATAGCAGAGTAATTCTTGGCAGAATAGCGGATAATCAATCACAAATCCCCGACATAGATCTGTCTCCATTTCATGCATATGCCTATGGGGTATCACGATTGCATGCAGAGATCCGATATGGAGATGATGGTATTGTTGTTATTGACCTTTCTTCCTCCAATGGGACACGAATAAATGGGCAACTGATCACCCCACATGTAGAATATCCGCTTACAATTGGCGATATCATAACTTTGGGGAAATTTAGAATTCAAATAGTACAAAAATAAGTAGGATGGATTATGCAATCTGTTATCATTCACATTTTAAATGAAGACCCTATTGTGGGTGAAGTAGAAGAATTACCTTCTCCTACTGATTCGAATATTTCGGTTCGTAATCCTCGACGACGGGATGGTAAAGATTTGGGATACATTGATACAGAAGTTTCTCAGGTCATCTGGCCAATCAACCGGGTGATGTTCATTGAAGTCTTACCAAGTGAAGAGGATGAAGAAGTAATAACATTTGTTCGGGAGTAGCAGGATGAGTGATGAGCAATTTAGAAATCGAATGATCCTTGTTGTTGATGATGAAGAACGTATGGTGCGGTTCATTCGTTTAAATTTGGAACACGATGGGTTCCAGGTTATCCAGGCAACACGAGGTACTCAGGCGATCGAATTAATTCGCACAGAGATGCCAGATCTCGTTTTACTCGATGTTATGATGCCAGATATCGATGGCTTCGAAGTATTGCGGATGATTCGCGAAGCAAATACCGTTCCGATTATTATGCTTACTGCCAAGGGCGAAGAAGAAGATAGGATCCGTGGACTTGAATTAGGTGCAGATGATTACATAACCAAGCCTTTTAGCCCGAGAGAGCTGGTTAGTAGAGTTCGTGCTGTTCTCAGACGAACTGAGACCAGCGGAATTGGCGCAAAAGATGTGATCCAGGTGGATGAACGATTGAAGTTGGATTTTAGCAGGAGAGAAATCTGGGTTGATGAAAAGTTAATTCAATTACGTCCTACTGAATACCGTTTGCTTTACCATCTTGTGCAAAATGCTGGATGGGTTATGACTTATGATCAGCTTTTAACAAAAGTATGGGGGTATGAGTATCAAAATGAACCACACTATGTGCGACTTTATGTTAACTATTTACGTCAGAAACTTGAAAAAGATCCTGCTAATCCAAAGTACATATTGACTGAGAGGGGTGTAGGGTATCGTTTTTTTGATTACAAACGCGGAGAGAAGAGCCAATAGTTCCAAATTTTGATATGATTTTAATAAATCGTTAGCAAATTTCTAATGCAACAGAGCTATATTCATTATAGATTTTTGAATATGGAGGTGTTGTATGTCAAATTTAACCAGATGGGAACCTGTTCATGAATTTTTGAGCCTGCGAGATGCGATGGACAAGCTCTTTGATGAGATGATCACCCAACCTGGTGGCATTTCGCCCTTAGGACAGATCGCACCCGCCCTAGATATGTACCAAACTGCTAATGAAATTGTCATTAAAGCATCGTTGCCTGGGCTAAGCGCTGAGGATATTGATATTTCAATTGCAGGTGATGTTTTGACCATAAAGGGAGAGATGCAGAAAGAGATAGAGGATAGCAAAGCAACATATCATATCCGAGAAAGACGTTGGGGCAGCTTTACAAGAAGTATCAATCTGCCAGTACCTGTTGTAGCTGATAAAGCGAAAGCAGAATTTGAAAACGGTGTACTTAACCTGATATTACCAAAGGCAGAAGAAGTACGAGCTAAAACCATCACAATAAAAGCAAAATAATTTAAGGCAAAAATACATGGGCATGAAATATGGCCCATGTATTTTAATTTGAATTACAGTCATTATTGGTAAAATAAAAAGAGTATAGAATAGAAAGGTTGATTATGATAACAGAACCAGTTCATGTAACAGACCAGGCTTTTGAAAAAGCAGTTTTACAATCAACAATTCCTGTCATTGTTGATTTTTGGGCACCTTGGTGCAATCCTTGTAAAATGATCGCACCAACTTTAGAAAAGCTTGCCATAGAGTATGGCGGAAAGCTTTTGATCGCAAAAGTGAATACAGATGAAAATCCCGAATGGGCACAGAAATATGGTGTACAAGGTATTCCAACTTTATTGTTTGTAGCCAATGGCAAAATTGTTCATCGACAAACAGGAGCTGTACCAGAAGGTCCATTACGTGAGCTGGTTACTGAATTCTTGAACATAGTAGAAAAGAAGAATTAATTTACTACTCTATTGGTAAAATGATAACGGGGTCTGTTGATTTAATTGAGTAACAATTCAACAGACCCAGTGATTTAATCCATTTCTCGTGTGATCTTAGCACCAAGCTTGAGCAACTTTTGTTCAATATTTTGATAGCCACGATCAATTTGCACAATATTACGAATAACAGAAACACCTTTTGCAGATAATGCTGCTAACAATAACGACATACCTGCACGGATATCTGGGCTTTCCATTTTTTCACCATATAACTGAGAAGGCCCTTGCACTATACAACGATGCGGGTCACACAAAACAATGTGAGCCCCCATACCAACCAATTTATCTGTGAAGAACATACGGCTTGGATACATCCAATCGTGGAAGAGAATGGTACCTTTGCATTTTGTTGCAATAACAATGGCTATTGACATTAAATCGGTTGGGAATGCAGGCCAAGGCATGACACTGATCTCGGGAATTGCACCACCCAAGTCTGGTTGGATTTCCAATTTTTGATTTGTTGGCACGACGATATCTTCACCATCAACAGTCCAACTAATTCCCATCCTCCCTAAAATAAGGCGGATCATATCTAGGTATGAGATTCCTGCGTTGCGAATTCTGATACTGCCATTTGTTAATACTGCTGCGCCAACAAAACTAATCACTTCAAGATAATCAGGACCAATGGTAAATTCTCCGCCATGTAATGATTGAACCCCATCAATATTCAGGGTGTTCGAGCCGATATTTTCAATCTTTGCACCTAGCGTATTCAGCATGTGACATAAATCTTGAATATGTGGCTCTGATGCTGCATTCCGTAAAATAGTATGTCCTTTAGCAGTAACAGCAGCCATAATGGCGTTCTCCGTGGCGGTTACACTGGCTTCATCAAGAAGAACATCTGCGCCTACTAACTTCTTTACCCGGAATTCAAAAGCACGTTCACAATTGATTTTCGCACCTAAACTGCGCAGAGCCAGAATATGTGTATCCACCCGCCGGCGGCCAATGACATCACCACCTGGCGGAGGAAGAGTTAGCTCGCCCATTCTGGCTAACATCGGTCCAGCAAGGAGAATAGACGCGCGAATTTTTCTGCATAGATCTGGATCAAGATCAGCAGGTCGTACCTGTTCAGCTTGAATCTTCCAGGATTGAGGTGCCAGCTGAGTAAAGGTTACACCAAGGCTCTCCAGCAGGAGTCGCATGTTTTTTACATCGATAATATCTGGTACATTATGGAGAATTACAGGTTCAGATGTTAATAAGCATGAAGCCATTAATGGTAATGCTGCATTCTTATTACCCGCAGGAGTGATCTCTCCATTAAGGGCATGGCCGCCTTCGATAACGAATTTCTCCAAGATAGCCTCCTTTATAGTTTAATGATCTGATACAGAAGTTCCTGTAAGTTGATTATATCTATTCTTAATCATTTGGAATATAGCTGTATATTTATTTTATTCAGTGACAAGGTAGTATAGTGAGTAAATCATCCCTGCGGGAAAAAACTAATATTGATTTTTCTGTGTCAAACCCAAGTTTGGATTGATCTGTGAATTTCTTATTTTCATTAATGTAAAGTTGGGGGCAAGTGGTTTCACCCTGATCATGTGACATATAGGATTGCATATCAGGTCATAAGGAGATGTACAAATGAATTTTAAAATTGGGGATGTAATTATCCACTGGACATATGGCGTTGGAACTATAGTGGCAATAGAAGAAAAAACTGTTGCTGGTGTCCCCCAATTATATTATGCAGTCGAAGTAGAACTATTAAAATTCTGGATGCCGGTTAATGGAATTGATAATGATGCTATTCACAAACCCATCGAAAAGGAAAAATTTACACAACTGTTTGATATTTTACGAACTCATGGTGAGAATCTACCTGATCGTCAATACGAACGAAAGAATGAACTTCGCGAGCGAATGAAAAAGAAGTCGTTAGTAGATCTATGCCATATAATCAGAGATCTTACAGATAGATCGCGGTCGCATAATTTGAATCAGGATGATACCTCCACTTTACATCAAGCGAAAGAGCATCTAATTGATGAGTGGGTATTAACGTTTGGTGTTCAGCGATCCAGTGCTCTCGATGAGCTAAGAATTCTACTATGTGGGGATGTTTTGTTAGTATAGCAACACACACATGCTAATTTCTTTCCAAGAAGTGAAAATGCAATACATTTTCAATGGAAAATTACTTGTAAATTTTTTTATAATAAAAAATATCGATGCTATAAAGGTATTTTCGGGTTAATAAGTTATAGCAGATATGATTTATACTCAATTAGTTTATAATCCCATATTAAGAGGATAAAAATGGTACAGATAGAACAGGTAGATATAAAAAACAAATCACAAGTAAATGCTTTTGTTCAGTTTCATTATGACTTATATAAAGACTGTCCGCAATGGGTTCCACCTTTTTACGCGGACATTAAAGCAATGTTGAATCCAAATAAACATCCTTATTATGAACATTCGGATGCTGAATTCTTTGTGGCAAAAGTGGATGGGAAGATAGTGGGGCGCATTGCTGCCATGGAGAACAAACCTTTTAATAAGTATCATGCATCAAAAAAAGCTCAATTCTACCTTTATGATACGATTGATGATCAAGAAGTTTCAAACGCTTTATTTGATAGGGTAAGCGAATGGGCAAAGAAGAGAGGTCTTACTGACCTGGTTGGTCCCAAGGGGTTTGGAGCTTTGGATGGTTATGGGATTTTATATGAGGGGTACGAGCATCGTCAAATGATGAATATGATGAATTATAACTACCCTTATTATGTTCAGCATGTCGAAAACTATGGGTTTACCAAAGCCAACGATTTTGTTTCTTGTTACCTGCAACCAGCCAACTATATTTTGCCCGAAAAAGCTAAAGCAATAGCAGACCGAATAAGAGAACGTGGGAATATTTATGTCAAAACGTTTAAGAATAAGAAAGATTTGATTTCTTGGGGAACAAAGATAGGTCACGCTTATAACAGCAGCTTTGTAAATAATTGGGAGTATTATCCTTTGACTGACAACGAGCTTAAGTTTGTCATTGATAATGTTATGCTGCTGGCTGACCCAAGGCTTATGAAAATTATCATGCACAAGGAAGAAGTAATTGGATTCCTGTTCGTTTTTCCCGATATATCCAAAGCAATGCAGCGTGGAAAGGGACATCTAAATCCATTAACCATTCTTGATCTGATGCGTGAAGTAAAAAGAACTAATTGGGTTTCATTGAATGGGGTTGGGATTCTACCCGAATTTCAGGGTAGAGGTGGTAATGCATTAATGTATTCTGAAATAGCAAAAACTTTTAAAGAATATCCTTTCGAACACGCCGAACAGACTCAGATGGCTGATACTGCTGTGCAGATTAGAAAGGATATGGAAAATCTTGGTGCACAGATTTATAAACGACATAGAGTTTATGGAAAAGCAATATAGATAAAATCTATGACAGCTTTCTAATCTGAGAGAATTGCAAAAATAAATTGATAAGATTACTAAGACCAATAGCAAAGAAGAAAACCACGATTGGCACCAATGGCATGACATACCTTTGAAAGGGGATTGGAACTGTAAAAACGAGAAGAATGAATTGCAGAACTCCTGCAAGGAGAATCAAGATTTCTTCTCGTTTTTGATTCCTGATCAATCCCCTAAGGACACTATACATACCCGTAATTGAAAAAATAAGAAGGATCGATCCTCCAAAAAAATTGCGCATGAAATTGTTAATGGGAATAGAAGAATACTTGTTCACTTGAACACTTAATTCAATCTGGTAGTTGGCAGTATCTAAAGGTGCCGGTGCTGTAAAAAAGAGATTGGCTACTATTCCAATGATCCGTTGCAGGGGGGTGATTAAAGCAGCATGGGGAGAGACTCTGATAATGTCAGCTAATTGCTGTGCAACCAAGTTCTGTCGTAAGGTAAAAGCTTCTTGTAAAGAATAAATAGGGTGTTTCCATGTGAAAGGGTTAAGGCAGAAAAACACCCCCGTAACGATGATTGCGTATAGCAATATATGCTTCGTCCCCAATAATTTATGATGAATATAGTATTTATAATTGAAGAGGATGGGCATGAATCCGATGATCAACCAAATTACCGTGGATTGCTTTGCATTGAATACCAAGGAAACCGGTAATGCAATTAGCCATGGGTGCTTTTTGCAGAAAAAAATAGCCCATATGCATAGGATAACAAAAAAGACTGTCAAGCTTTCTGCCATCGAACGTCTTGTATGAAGCAATATGAGTGAGTTACCTGCAAGGAAAACTATTCCTATCCATCCAGCAAGTTTGCCAAAATATTTTGACAGAAGATGCCAAAAAAGCAATAAAGATAGAGGAAATACCCACGAAACTGATAAGCGCGCTACGAATAACTCAGATTTTTGTGGCAAAGCGCCCTCATTGGAATTCTCTTCCCAAGATTTAGACCAATCCCAATCTACTGTTTGTGGAGGTTGACCCGTGATGATACGTCCAATGCCAATAAAAATCCTTGTCAGGGGTGCATCAAGCATGCGATACCGCATTTGTGTGGTTAAAGGAATGGATGGTTCCCATGCCATCGATAGTGGATCTTTAAAGAATGTTTCTACATCATAACTATTGAAAAGTTGTGTGCTTTCATCAGGATGGAATGGTACTTGCATAATGGATACAAAGTACAATACGGTTAAGAAGCAAATTACCAGATATGGTGGTAAGGCTGTCAATGATTTGTGAATAGTTGTTGGCATACGAATATCCGAATACAATACTTTAGCATGAAACAACAAAATTGGTATTCAATTCTTTTTGTTGCAATTCTCATTCTCGCTGCAGGGTATAAGTCCTGTCTGCTGATCAATGATGCCTTCCCATTTAATGCAGATGAAGCTATCGTCGGGTTAATGGCGAAACATATTCTGGAGGGCGAACGTCCAACTTTCTTTTACGGACAAGCATATATGGGAAGTCTGGATGCCTGGTTGGTCGCTGGCGGGTTCGCCATGTTTGGATTGAAGGTATGGGTAATTCGATTCGTACAAATTCTATTGTATACAGTGACCGTTGCTTTGACCATGTACTTGATAAAGAAATGTACAGAATCTGTTATTCCCGCATTGATTTCTGGCATTCTTATGGCTTTTCCACCTGTAAATACAACCTTGTATACAACTGTAAGCCTGGGTGGTTACGGTGAAGCACTTCTGTTGGGTACCTTGCTCCTGGTTTCATTTATCCAATATAAAAACGAGCACATTCCGAAGAAGGTGAAATCATTTATTGGTATTGGTATGGGGGTGATCACTGGATTTGGATTCTGGGTCAATGCATTAACTTTAGTTTATAGCATCCCAATTTTTGGGTTCTTCATCTGGTATTGGGTGAAGTATGAAAATAACATGAAAATCAAGAAGCAAACATTGGTTTATTTACTGGCATATGTTTCAGGAGTTTGTGTTGGTCTTCTTCCCTGGATTATTTTTGTTATTCAAGCCGGATGGCATTCTGCAATAGGGGAAAGCCTGGGTTCAGCAGTATCTTTAAGCAATGGAAATTATTTCATCACAATGTTGGAACACATTAGGAATTTCCTCTTGTTTGGTATTACTGCGCTGTTTGGTTTACGACCACCATGGGGAGTCAATTTATTAGTCATACCCCTAATCCCGGTAGTTCTGCCAATATGGATATTTATCTTTCTCAAGGGTATACAACAGAAAAAAAGTGAGAACCACAAACTAATCATTTTGATTGTATTTTCAATATGCATAATTCTATTATTAGGATTTATTCTTACACCTTTTGGAAATGATCCATCGGGGCGATATTTTTTACCTGTATATCAAATGGTAGCAATATTGGCTGGTATTGAATTATATGAAGGAATGAAGAAGCCAGTAATCTACAGCCTATGTGTAGCAATCATTGTCTGTTTCCATCTGGTAGGGACAATTCAATGTGCGCAGAAGAATCCTCCTGGAATTACAACTCAATTTGATTCAATTACACAGATTGATCATGCCTTCGATGAGGAATTGATCGAGTTCTTGAGGGAAGAAGGAGAATTAACTGGCTTTACCAATTATTGGGTAGCCTATCCTCTGGCATTTTTATCTAATGAGGAGTTGATATTCATTCCGGAATTGCCATACCATCAAGATTTTCGATTTACCAGCCGTGATAATCGATATCAACCATATATTGAAAAGGTGAATAAAAGCAATCGGGTAGCTTTTATTACAACTAATCATCCACAATTGAATGATCGGTTGAGAGTAGAATTTAGAAAAGCAGATATTACATGGATGGAAAAACAGATTGGCGATTACCAGGTTTTTTACCATCTTTCATCACCCGTGTATCCTGATAACCTTGATCTGGGATTAGTTCAATGACACAAAACATGGAAGCAAAGAATTCAGGAATATCACCATTATTTTTGATGATTACACTGTTGTTAGTGATATTAATCGCAGCCAGAATACCGCTTGATACCGATATGTGGTGGCATTTGAGGGCAGGAGAAACCACTATTGAAACAGGAAAGCCTACTCTGATAGATACCATGTCATTCACAAAATTGGGAGAACCTTGGGTAAATCATTCGTGGATGGCACAAGTAATTCTTTATCTGATATTCAGGTTTGGAAATTATTGGGGATTGGAAGGATATGTGGTTGTCTTGGCTGCGATCACCGCACTTTTCTTATGGCTACAGATTAATGAATCACCCATTATGAAATCTATGTTTATCATATATGGAGAATTCTTAATCTCCCAGATATTAACTCCACGACCGCAGCTTTTTTCCTTATTCCTGCTGGCTTTTACGAGCTGGTACTTTACATGTTGTGTAAAAGGAAATTATCGAAAAGCCTGGGCATTGCCTATTATTTTCGCTTTTTGGTCAAATCTTCATGCTGGAGCCACAATTGGCATCATTTACATGATAGGGTATGTTGGCGGTAACTTTGTGAATTTAATGTTCACAAAGCGTGAAGAAAGGAATTGGAAAAACTTCTTTGCTCTTATGGGATGGGGAATTTTGGCTTTCTGTGCAATTGCAGTTAATCCAAATGGGTTATCGATATATGGAATATCTTTTGTCACAGTACAGGTCAGGGTACAACAGTATATTCAAGAGTGGCTGGCACCGGATTATCGTGAACCACTTCATTTGATGTTTTTAATTTTGCTTCTTGCGAATTATATTGTCCTGCTTTTAGCACGAAGAAAATTTGATTGGAGTGATCTGATTGTCAGCTTGATATTTTCGTATTTTGCCCTGACAGCTAGAAGAAATATTGCTTTATTTACAGTTGCAGTCATTCCAATATTTTCAAAGAACGTTTCCTTTTTAATGAAAAATACCAGACGAGTAAGTAAAAGAATTAATAGCAAACCTTTACGACCAACAACAACACGTATCATCAATTACGGCATCATTGGGCTGTTGTTTGCTGTATTCTTATTAAAATTCTATATCAACGGTTATCCAAAAATAGTGGAACGCCATATCACAGATTATTATCCAACTCAGCAAATACAAACGTTATTGAATACAAAGCCAGAGGGAAATCTGTTGAATGAATATAACTGGGGAGGTTATCTAGCATGGGAAGAAACGGAGTATCCAGTAATGATCGATGCTCGAACAGATCTTTATGGCGACGAGATTTTTAATGATTGGCTTTCTTTAATTTATACCGAACCTGGTTGGGAAAATTTAATGAAGGAATATAACATAGGTTCTGTGATGTTATATTCTGATCGCCCATTGGTTCAGGCTTTGCGAACCAATGGATGGAAGATAATTCAGAAGGATGAAGTTGGGGTTTTGCTGGTGCCTTGATCCGGGAAGAATAGATCAATACGGCGATCATCCAGCGCAGAAAGAGCGTTACGTGCCTCGATAATCTGATCAAGATCACAATCAGCGAGAAGAATTTCTTCTTCGGTTTCAGATCCAGAACAGGTCACGTCACCAAAGGGGTTAACGACCTTACTACTGCCGCCAAAAATAATTTTGCCTGATCTACCGACATTATTCACGGCCACAAAAAAGGTCTGGTTTTCAATCGCACGAGCCTGTAATAGAATATTCCAATGTTTAATCCTTTTTAAAGGCCATTCAGCAGTAAGTAGAAGGAGCGACATGTCGTGAAAACCTAAAGTACGGAAGAATTCAGGAAACCGCAAATCATAACAGATAGACAGTCCTACATTTCCAAAGGGAAGAACAAACCAATTTAGCTTATCTCCAGCTGAGAAGACTCTGTCTTCATTAAGCAACCTGAATAAGTGAATTTTGTCATAGATGATGAAGGAATCTGATTTGGGTGGAATGAGGATGAATCTGTTAAAAAACTTTTTCTGCTCTTGAATAAGGTAGGATCCGCCAATATAGATATCTCGATCATGAGCGATTTGCTTTAAGTTTAGCAAATACTCTTGATTGGTGTGAAAAATCGCTTCTGGATCACGTAATTTATAGCCTGAAGTCCACAATTCAGGGAATAGTATAATTTCACTCTTCTTGTCTGCTGCCTGGGTTAACATATCAATACCTCTAGAAAAATTGGTCTCCATTTCTCCAGGCTCAATATGCATTTGAATTAGTGCTATTTTTGTCTTCATCTATCCATGAATTATAATGGATAGATGATAATCAGGAGTTATTTTGAGAAGAACAAATAAAGCAATTTTTATTGTGATTTGCATCACTGCGGTATTGGTTTTATTAGTGGGTCTCACCTGGGTGAATTATCGTTTTTCATCATCTATAAAAGGTGGTGATGATTTTCTTTCTTACTGGTTAGGAACACGACTGTTTCTTACAGAAGGTCAGAGCGCTTACAGCGAGCAAACAACGTCTCAAGTTCAAATTATGGCTTACGGGCATCAGGCGAGAGAAAATGAAGAATCTTTGATCTTTACCAGCCCTCTCTATTCTCTGATTGTCTATGCTCCGTTTGCACTTATTCCTGATCTCATCCTGGCGCGGTCTCTCTGGATGACTTTAGTTGAAATGGCAATGCTCGGAATAGTTTTCTTTTCACTAAAGATTAGCAATTGCAGATCGGAATCATCGGGTTTTTTGCTCTATTCTCTATTTTCATTCCTTTGGTATTACTCAACAAGAGCATTAATTTCTGGCGATGTCATTATCATCACATCATTTTTCGTTGTAATGGGAATCTGGGCGGTAAAAAAGGGTGAGTGGGAGTTTGCAGGGGTAGTTTTTGCGCTTTCAACAATTAAACCGCAATATGCAATCATATTAATTATCATCCTTCTTATCTGGTCTTTATCTATTCGAAAGTACAAATTTGCGATTTGGTTTTTCAGCAGCTTAACTTTCTTAATCTTTGGTACTATACTGCTTCAATCAGATTGGATAATCCAATATTTGCGAGCGAGTGTGCAAAATCTGGCAACACTAAATGTCTATAATCCAGCTACAGCATTTTCTGCATTACTTCCCGGAGTTGGGACAAAGATAGGCTGGTCGATGTCAGGTGTAATACTTGCATTAATTATTATTGAATGGATAAGAGTGCGCAAACCAGATGAAAAAAAGCTTGTCTGGTTGATTTATCTCACGTTAGTAGGTGCAGTATTTATCGGATTACCCGTTGAAACGAAAAGTTTTATTATGCTTTTACCTCTGTTGCCCATGATATTTAATGTTATAGACGAACGTTGGCGTAAAGTTGGCGTGGTTCTTAATGGTGCTTTTTATGTCATGTTATTAGCCGGGATCTGGTTTATTTACTTTTCGACGAAAGGAAATGTAAACCAAACCGCTATTATGTTTTTCCCTGCTATTAGTTTTCTCTTCATCTTGATGTATTGGATCAGAAATTGGGTAATGAATTCAGTTAAACCCTGGTACGATATTGCGCAAGAGGAACTAAAACGTTTCAGGTAATTCATCGTGAAGTAGAGTTTTATTGTTTTTCTCCGTTAACAGCATATCTTCTAAAAAACTTTAAAATTGTAATATTCAGGGTTGTCTATGCGTTCTTCTGCCGGATTACTTCTAACAGGTTTTTCATTAATCATGATGCTTATTGCTGCCTGTTTTCAATCTGTTCCAGGGTATATGGATTCTGAATATTACTTCGCTGATGCCATTCAACTTGTTCAAAACGGGAAAATGACAGAGCCTTTTTTATGGAATTATTTAGATGATCCCTCGGGTATTCCACATCCGTCTTTTACTTATTGGATGCCATTACCATCCATCATGGCAGCAGCAGGGATGCTGTTGTTTGGGAACTTAAGTTTCTTTGCGGCAAGATTTTTTGCCATCATTGCTGCATCAATTCTTCCATTCCTGGTCTATACTTTATCAAAGAAGATTGGAGCAAATCAATCAGTCGCATTCACCGCAGGCTTTCTCGCAATATTTTCTGGGTATTATGCAATATTCTATACATTAACTGATAGTTTCCCATTTCTCATGATATTTAGCTGCGCTTTCTTTTTGATCGCATTTGATGAGTCTCTATTTGGAAAACCTGGTTGGAAGAGATACTTTGGATACCTGGTAACTGGAATTCTTATTGGATTAATGCATTTGCTGCGTGCTGATGGATTGCTCTGGTTGATGGGAGGAGTAGGAATTCTTGTCTGGCGAATTAGGTGCGATTTTCGAAAATCACAATCAAATAAAAAGACAAAATTGATCTTGCAATACATTCAATATCTAATCATTGTAATTATTGGGTACGTTGCAGTTACATTTTGGTGGTATGGAAGAAATTTGTCTGAATGGGGCAAATTATTGCCTCCAGGTGGTTCTTTGACGATTTGGCTAACTTCGTATAATCAAACATTTTCCTATCCTGCTAATAAATTGAACTCTAGCGCCTGGTTAGCCAGCGGGTGGAGGGAGATCATTGGGATAAGGCTGAATGCGATTTTCCAGAATCTGAAAACTTTTTTTGGTGTACAAATGCAAATTTTCATGTGTCCATTCGTATTTATTGGAGCCTGGAAATTGAGAAAAGAACCTCGCATTTTATTTGGCTTTTTCATGTGGCTGGCAATTTTTGGAATCATGTCCATTGTTTTTCCGTTTGCAGGGGTACGTGGAGGTTTTTTCCATTCTGGAGCTGCTATTCAACCTTTGTTTTGGAGTGTTTTTCCTATTGGTTTCTTTTCTGCTATTCAATGGGGTGCCAGGAAAAGAAAATGGAGGTCGGCGACTGCACAAAAAGTTTTTACTTTCGGATTTCTATGCATTGCAGTCTTAATGACAGCAGTATTATTTATTGGTAGGGTAGTTACACCATCTGGAAATAGAGCATGGGATTACAGCAACCAGCAATATCTGAAAGTTGATGAAATACTGAAAGATTTGAATGTGGCTAATGATGCAATCGTTATGGTAAATAATCCACCAGGCTTTTATCTGGCTACGGGTAGAAAATCGATCGTAATTCCCAATGGCAACATTGAGAATCTAATATCGGTTGCAAGAAATTATGATGCAGAAATTGTAGTACTAGAATCAAATCATCCGGATGAGCTAGATGACTTATATAGGGCACCTGCACAAATATCGAGTATGCAGCTGTTGACATCATCAGGTAATATTCATATTTTTCGTGTACCAGGGGAATGATGATGAAGAAGAGCAATTCTGTCCATATTATAAAAAAGGTATTCCGGAATTCTTTCTTTCTTCACTACTATCGCTATTTTATTATTGTGTTTGTTGTTCTACTAGCATCAAGTCTGTATTTATTAATTAGCAAGATGACAAATGATACTGGATATCCTCTGGATGATGCATGGATTCATCAAACTTATGCCCGAAACCTTGCAAAAAACGGAGAATGGGCTTTTCTTCATGGGCAGGTATCTGGAGGATCGACCTCACCTTTATGGACAATCCTTCTCATCCCTGGCCATTGGTTGGGGATACCTCAAGTGTGGACATATTTGTTGGGTATAATTTGCCTGATTGCGGTTGCAATTCTGGCAATGGAATATTTTCAAATGAATGAGGAAAAAACCTCAGAAATTTTCTTGCTCGCTGCTGGCATATTCTTGGCAACTGAATGGCATTTGATATGGGCGGCGGTTTCAGGAATGGAGACGATTTTCTATATCAGCGTGATCCTGCTGTTCTTTGCGTTATTAAAAAAGCCTAACCTGCGATGGATCTCTGGAATTTTGGTTGGAGTGGCTGTATGGATCAGGCCAGATGGATTACTTCTTCTAGGACCATGGATGTGGGTCATCTTGTTGAGTAAAGCGAGCATAGAAGAAAAGAAAACCTCATTATGGAAAGGTTTAACAATATTTCTGATAGTATTTGGCGGTTATTTGATTTTTAACTATTTTGTTGCAGGGACTGTGGC